>Ga0114932_10001067_pt1 | contig 32267 bp, 32 predicted proteins | sample 2SBtaG_2_FD_87286 | JGI IMG/M metagenome (GOLD analysis project Ga0114932, IMG submission 87286) | Deep subsurface microbial communities from Kolumbo volcano to uncover new lineages of life (NeLLi) - 2SBTROV12_ACTIVE470 metaG | ecosystem: Environmental > Aquatic > Marine > Volcanic ...
CACCCATATTAGGCATAGATTGGTTAGGCATAGATTGGTTAGGCATAGATTGGTTAGGCATAGATTGGTTAGGCATAGATTGGTTAGGCATAGATTGGTTAGGCATTCCGGAATTAGAGGGCATTCTATTTACATTTGAATTAGTTCTATTGTTTTGTGAAGAAAATCCTTGTTGACTATTGGAAGATTGAACATTTGTATTTAGATCATTATCAGCAGACTCTAAATCAACCACTTGTTTTATAAAATCTTTTTTAACAGGAGTAGTTACGAAGGTATTTTTACCTGCATTCATTACAATACCTATCATTCTTCCACAAATATCTATTACTGGGCTTCCCTCGAAAGAAGGTGAAACTCGACCATCCATAATCCAATCTTTGGATCCGGACATTTTCATTTCTCCCTCTTCAATAAATACACCTTCTTCTAGTTTAAATCTATTAATTGTTTCGTATGCTGCGGTGTAAATTATTTCATTTTCTAATAATGGAATTGCATCAGTATCTCTAAGTATTAAAGGTTGTATTTGTGGATCACTAGAATCAAAAATCAAACCAGCTCTTCCTTCATTATCGCTAGTATCTAGATGTTGTGGTTGTTCCATTGCACCGCCAAAGAACATACCTTTAACTCCAGTTCCAGGTCCAAAACGTCTTGAGCTCGTTACAACTAGTTTTTTGTTACCTTCAATATCAATCTTTACTACTGCACCAGAAAGAGGTTTAGGTGGTGCCATCGGATCATCTTGTGGATTTTTCTTTAAATTTCCATCAAGAATTGAAATACCTGCTTGAAGAAATTCATCGGGATTTGTAATTTCGTTACCTTCACACCCTTCAGGGATAGGGGTAATATATTCTTCCTCTTCATCTTCGTTTCCTCCACCACAAGCCGCAGAAAATACGAGGATCGTTGAGAGCAAAGAAATAATAATAATAATATTTTTATTTCGTATTTTCGATAAGAACATGCCTTACTCTATCATTTATGCCTAAGGTCATGCAACATATAGGAATTAATACCAAAGAATTCCAGTAAAATCTGTTTTGAATAATATATCAGATCCTAGGGCACAGCCAAGTGCTATACTGAGCACACCTGCAATTGAAATTATTACATTGCTTGTAGTTTCTGATTTTGAAGTAGCTACAAAAGGAGCAGAAACAAGTATTGTAAATAGCGCCATAGATATCATTGTTCCTATAGAAAATAACAATAAAAATACAATACCTGTCATAAAATCAGGTGTTGTTGGAAGTATTGCAAGCATTACTGCTGCACTTCCTGCTAAACCATGAATAAACCCTATAATATAAGATTTAAGTCTGAAAAAAGGAATGAATATGGGGAATGGGCCATGCGTATTTGATTCATGTGCATCATCTTCATCTTGTTCATGAGTATGTGAACCGTGTATATGTTTATGTTCTTCTTGATCGTGTTCGTTGTAATGGTCATGGATGTGGAAATCTCCTTTAGAAATTTTCCAAAATACCTGTAGACCAAGAAAAATAAGCATTAACGCTACACCAAATTCAAAATAAGTTGCAACAGATTCATAAAGTTCAAGAGCAGCTTCTTTTAAGAGTAGTATGATAATTCCTAAAATGAGTAGAGGGGTGGAATGGCCAAGTCCCCAGGAAACACCTACCCATAAACCTTTAAAGAGGCTTTGATAATCTCTAGCCATAGTTGAAACAGCAACAATATGGTCACCGTCGGTAGAATGCCTTAATCCAATTATTAGTCCTAAAACAAGGGCAGAACCAAAACCTGCTATAGGTACTGTTTCTGTTATTAGTTGAAACATCAATTTGTTTCCTATGTTTATTTATCTAAGAACCCTCTAAGTTTACTAGCTTCTACGACTTTTGCAATCCCAATTACAAAAGCAGCTTGTCTATAGGACATATTTTCTTTTTGTGAAAGGGCTTTAACTTCATTAAATGCGTTGATAATTATAGTTTGTAATTCATTAGAAATTCTTTCTTCAGTCCATTTGTGTTGATATAGATTTTGAGTCCATTCAAAATACGATACTATAACTCCTCCAGCATTTGCTAAAATGTCGGGCACAATGGTTATATTTTTGTCTAAAAGAACTTTATCTGCTTCAGGTGTAATTGGATGGTTGGCAGCTTCAATTATATAGTTAGCTTTAATGTTTGAAACATTTTTTTCATCAATAACTCTATCTATCGCAGCAGGTATGAGAAAATCACAATCTAATTCTAATAAATCAGAGTTAGAGATGGGTTCTGAATAAGGAAAGGTTTCAATAGATTTATGTTCAATTATATAATTTTTCAATTCACTAATATTAAGACCGTTACTAGAATAAATACCACCATTAACATCGCTGATTGCTATGATTGTATATCCTTTTTGATAGGCAAATAAAGCAGTCCATAAGCCGACATTTCCAGAACCCTGAATAACTATTTTTGTTTTTGATACATCAATATTTAAATCTTGTGAAATTTGTTCTAAGAGCAGAAAAACACCTAGGCCTGTTGCTGATTCACGCCCCACTGATCCTCCAAGTTGGACTGGTTTACCAGTTACAATACCAGGAGTATATCCATAGGTTTGACCATATGCGTCCATCATCCATGCCATAGTTTGGGCATTTGTGCCTAAATCAGGGGCTGGGATATCTCTATTCACACCCAGGATATGACTAATATTGTGAGTATAACGTCTGGTGATTCTATTGAGTTCTGTAGTGCTAAGCTCTAATGGATTGCATTGAACACCACCTTTAGCACCCCCAAAAGGTATATCGACTAATGCTGTCTTCCATGTCATCAAACTTGCTAAGGATTCAACTTCATTAATGTCAGCATCTGGATGATATCTTAACCCTCCTTTATAAGGACCTCGAGCTGCGTTATGTTGGACGCGATAACCTGAGAAAACTTTAAGTTCGCCAGAATCTAAAGTTACAGGTATAGAAACTTTAAGTTCTCTCCATGGATTTTTTAATAAGTCTCTAGTTCCAGAGTCAAGTTTGAGAAAGGTTGCAGCGGAATCAAAAAATTCATTAACTTCGTCAATTGTCGTTAGTTCAGACATGATTATTACCTTTGCCCAATAATATACTATTTCAGTTTTCTTGTATATTTTGAAAACTTAATCTATGGTTGATAAGTTAATAATTCATCCAAACTAGGATTAATGAAGCCACAAATAATTTTATGACCTTACTATTAAACTTAAAAAATCGTTCAACAATCTTATTTTCTGCATTAAATAATACAAATTATCGACGGTATTGGTTTGCTACTTTTTTTTCTTCAATGAGTATGGGTGTTAATTTAATTACCCAAGGATGGCTAGTTTTAGAAATGACAGATGATCCATTATGGGTTGGATTGTTAGCAGGTATAACTGGAGTCGCACAAATTTCTTTTGGTACTTTTGGTGGCGTAATAGTTGATAGATGGAATAAAAGAGTAACAATTACAATATTACAATTCTGTACTGGGTTATTAGGCTTAATTCTTACCTTATTGTTGATTTATAACAACTTAGAGTTGTGGCATTTAGCTACTGCAGCCATGTTTAATGGTATTTTACAATCAATACGTATGCCAACAGGTAACTCAATAATTTTTTCAATAGTTGGTTCAAAATCTATTTTAAATGCTCTTGCATCTCAATTAATTGGATTTAATGCTTCGAGAATGATTGGTTCTATTTTAGCCGGTACAGTTATATCTGTATTTGGTGTTGAGTATGCCTATTTATTAGTAATGATAAGTAGCTGGATTGGTGCTATTCTTTTCTTGTTTTTAGGTGGAAATTATGAATCTATTATTTCACAACGTTCCTTTTGGAAATCTCTTAGGGAAGGTATTAAATATTCATGGAATGATAAATCAATTTTACTATTATTATTAATTAGTACTTTAATTGAGCTTTTTGGATTTTCATTTTTTATAATGTTGCCAATTGTTGCTAAGGAAATTTTAGGACTCAATGCTCAGGGATTGGGGTATTTATCCGCAGCAAATGCTTTAGGTTCCACAATTAGTACAATATTCGTTGCATCTCTTGGTGATTTTAAATATAAACCACATTTATTATTATTCAGTGCAATTTGTGTTGGGGTTTCACTGGTGCTATTTGCTTTTACTGATTTTATAATTCTTTCATTTATCTTATCCTTTATTATTGGGGCATTTTTAATGTCATATGATGCTTCAATGGGCTCTTTATTACAATTGTTATGTACTAATGAAATCCGTGGACGAGTTTTAGGCTTGTATGGATTAACTTTTGGCTTTACACCGTTAGGTGGATTTTTCTTGGGTACTATTTCGAGTTTGTTGTCTCCAGCAATGGCTTTGGGAATTTCAGGGGTGTCTATAATGATAACGATTACTTTTGTGCAGTCTAAGATTAGAAAAAACTCACGATTTTATATAGAGTCATAATTTATGAGGTGAGATAATAAATAAGTATTGTAAGGGTAATCATACTTAATAATGTACTCGTAATAACTGAGTTAGCGACGTACTGACCTTTTGTTCCAAACTCAGTTGCTAGTAATACTGTAAATACTGCTGTTGGCATAGCAGCCATTACAATTAATGTATTTTGAGCCATACCCGTAATATCAAATGCAATAGTAATTGAAAATACAATTGGAATTGAAAAGATCAATCGTGTTATGTTCAAAAGTACTAAATCTTTGAAATTTATTTCTTTCAATCCATTTGATAATTGATATCCCAGTAATAGCAGCATACAAGGTATAGCAGCATCTGCCATCATATCAATTGGACGATATAAATTCGATGGTATTGAAAAATTTATGAATCGTATAAATAATGCTATTGGTACAGCATAGATTGTTGGTAATTTGAGTACTTGCATTAGAGGTTCTTTCCAGCCTATTGTTTGGCCTCTTGCAACTATCAATGTTCCGAGTGGCCAACTTATAATTCCTTGAGCCACAAATATTATTAAAGCTACACTGAGTCCTACTTCACCAAATGCTAAAAATGAAATAGGAATTCCCATATTACCTGCATTTGGAAATGTGGAGGCTAAAACAAAGCTACTTTTTGTATCCTTTGCCATTTTTGATAGGTTTGCTATACCCAAACCTAAAACTAACATAACTAAACTGCAGCTTATTGATGCCGTTACTATTTTCACAGAAACGTTTGTAGGAAGATTGGCATTTATTATTCCATCTATAACAAGGCATGGGCTCAAAATATATAATAAGGCTGGAGAAAGAAAACCCAAAGGGCTTGGACGCAGTTTTTGAAGTAAAACACCAAAAGACGCTACTAAGAGTATTGGTAATATTATATTATAGAAAACTGAAATCATTGCTTAGTTTGGTAATTTAAGTAAATAAACACACATGTTAAATGCTTTGTAACTGAATATCAAATTATAAATAAATAACATAATAAACTACGTTTTTTTATTAACTATAATTTATAGTTACGTTTAGTGATTATTAGTAGTAATAATATAACGAATAATTGATATTGACTTTCCTTTACAATGGGTTTATGTTCATCAGACAAAACTGTTGACGGATATTTATTTAATTAGGAGGGATTATGGGTACTACACAAAGTTTGGCAAATTGGGTTGTTTCAGCTCAATCAAGCGATATTCCTGAAAAAGCTTATGAACAAGCTAAAAAATCAATATTAGATTACTTAGGAACTACTATACAGGGTTCAACGACTCCACTAGGTAGAATTATGGTTGATTATTCTCGAGAACAAGGTGGAAATTCACAAGCAAGGATTATTGCGACTGATATTGTTACTACTAGTGCCAATGCTGCATTTGCAAATGGTGCAATGGGTCACGCTGAAGATTTTGACGACTTAGGTGGAGTTGGTGGGCATCCTGCAGTAGCACTAACACCTACTGTTTTGGCCTTAGGTGAAGAATTAAACTTATCAGGTAAAGAGATGTTATCAGCTTGGGCGGTAGGATATGAGGTTGGTACTAGGTTAAGTGCAAATTTACATCCTGATAGAGACTGGCATCCAACTGCAATTTTTGGAACAATGGCATCTGCTGTGGCAGCAAGTAAACTTTTAGGTCTTGATGAATGGAAAACACGTATGGCCTTAGGTATTGCTGGATCGGAAGCAGCTGGTTTAAGAAGAAATTTTGGAACTATGACAAAACCATTCCATCCTGGTAACGCAGGAAGAAGCGGTATTGTTGCAGCTAAACTTGCTTCAAGAGGATATACATCAGATCCTGATATTATTGAGGGTCGACAAGGATATGCAGATAATTTTGGTGGGCCAAAATGTAATCTTCCTGCTGTATCTCAATTTTTAGGAGATTTTTTCTTTCTATCTTCTCAAGGTACAAGAATTAAACCATGGCCATGTTGTGGAGGAAATCATCAGACTTTAACCGGATTACTTGATTTGATTCATAAGTATGAAATTAATCCAGATGATATCAATACAGTGGAACATATCGGACCTGGTGTGCCTGGATTAGGTGCTCTTATTCGAAGCGAAGTTGGTGAAGGTTTAGAAGGAAAATTCTGCCTGGAATATAACATTGGTGCTGCAATTATTGATAAAAAAGTAGATTTAAATACTTTTACTGATTCACGTTCTGATGAAGGAGATATTCAGGAATTCATGAAAAAGGTAACCCGTTCTCAAAACCCAGATGTTTCATTAAGACATACACATATTGAAGATGGTGATCCTACTGCTATAATTCGTATTAAGATGAAAAATGGTCAAGATCATGATGTAGAACTTGGCGTAGCACATCATCTTACTGGATCTGAAGTTACTGATAAATTCAAAATTACTGCTGGTCATATATTTGGTGAATCTGATATTAATCAAGTAATTGATATAGTTGGTTCTTTAGAGACATTAGATAGTGCTCGTACTTTGATGGATAAAGTAACTTTATAATTAAAGTAGAATCTTTGAATAAAAATACCCTCTAAATAGAGGGTATTTTTATTAGCTGAAATAATTTTTCAAAGCTGTAGGATTGAGTACACGTTTTGGGTTATGATTTAAAAAAGCCAATACATTTTCAATAATACCTTCAGTATACATTTCATAAGCTTCTTTAGTTACATAGCCTATATGAGGTGTAATTATTGTATTAGGTGTTGAAAATAAAGGGTGGTCATTAGGTAATGGCTCAATATCAAAAGTATCGATTGCTGCTCCTGCAATTTTCATTGTATTCAAGGCATTAATTAATGCCTTTTCATCAATAATTGGCCCACGAGAAGTATTAACAATATACGAAGATGACTTCATTAGGGATAGTTCTTTTTCTCCTATAATTCCTCTAGTTCGATCGCTTAGCTTAAGTTGTACAGATAGTACATCCGAGTCAGTAAATAATGTTTCTTTATTTACATATTTCGCTCCATGTTGCTTAGCAACTTGAGCGGTAAGATTTTCACTCCAGGCAATTACATTCATTCCAAATGCAATTCCTACTTGTGCAACAAGTTGTCCAATATGCCCTAATCCTAATATACCAAGTGTTTTACCAGTCAATGCTGGGCCAACTATAGTTCCCCATTGACCCTGTCTAGCCAATCTATCTTCAGTATGTATACCTCTCATTAAACTAATTATTAAGCCCCATGTTAGGTCTACCGGTCCTTCCCCTGCACCTTGTGTACCAGATACAATAATATTATTTTTTGTAGCAGCATCAAGATCAAAGGAAGCATTTCGAGCTCCAGTGGTGATTAATAATTTAAGATTTGGTAATCCATCCAACACAGTTTTTGTAAATGCTGTTCTTTCTCTTATTCCTACAATTATTTGGTAATCATATAGTTTTTTTATGAGTTCTTGTTCGTTGTTTATATGTTCATTAAAAATTGTTAGGCTGATAAATGAAGGAAGACTTTTAGGAATTTCCATCTTATTAAAAAAATCGTGGTAGTCATCAAGTATTACCATATTAAGTTGTTCATTAGTTTGCATAACTACAATATAAATCAGTAATTCTATTGTATCAAGATTAGAGCATATGTATTATGTAGATAAATTTTCAATCGTGAAGGAAGGTTAGGACTTTTACTATGGTAGCTACTAGATTTGAAATCATTTCTCGTAATCCAATTGGAGACGATTCTTTATATAAAGATATAGGTGAATACGAATTTATTACTGGACGTTTATTTTATTCAGTGGATCCAAATCATCCTGATAGTAAATTAATAGCTGATATTGATTTGATTCCTACAAACGATGAAGGAAAAGTTGAATTTTCATCCGATATACAGTTATTAAAACCAATAACTATGAAAAACGATTCAAACTTATTTTTTGATGTTGTAAATAGAGGGAATAGAACAGTTTTAGCTTTCAATAATGCTGAACAAAGAGTATCAAATGAAGACCCACATTTAGGTAATGGCTTCCTAATGAAAAAAGGCACTGTAGTAGTTTTTTGTGGTTGGCAAACTGATGTGCCTGAAGGAAGAATTAGACTTCATGTACCTGAGGCATTAGATAAAAATGGAGAGCGATTAATTGGTCAAACATATCAGCAATTTGATTTAGGGGAAGATTCTTATGAGCTATTGCTTTCAGATAGACAGCATAATCCTTTGCCTACAGCAAATTTAGATGATGAAAATGCTATTTTAATTGAACGTGATTGGCCGGATGGTCCGGTTACAAATATACCTAGAAATGAATGGTCTTTCGCAAGGTGGGCAGATGGAGAAGAAGTAAGAGATTCAAATTATATATGTTTACCCAAAGGGTTTGAATCAGGAAAAGTGTATGAAATTATATATAATACCGTTGGCGCACCTGTTATTGGTTTAGGATTTTTGGCAATGAGAGATTGTTCTAGTTTTTTCAGATATGCCACAACAGAAGAAGGTAATCCTTGTGCTGGGAATATTACTAAGGCCTATGCATTTGGGGCTTCACAAAGTGGGCGGTTTGTTAGAGAGTTTGCCTATTTAGGATTAAATATTGATGAGGAAAGTAGGATTGTATATGATGGTCTACTTCCTCATACTGGAAGCTCCCGTTTAGGTGAATTTAACATGAGATTTGGTCAACCTTCAAGTAATCATATGAGAAATGTTGGAAATGTAAAAGCTCTTGCTTATGTTGAAACTTTAGACCCTATTTCAGATATTAAAGATAGTTTGTTATGGAGACTAGAATCTAAAAATGCAATGCCCAAAATTATTGCGACAAATTCTGATGTTGAATATTGGTGGAGTGGAGCTTCTTTAGCACATACGGATGCTACAGGCTCTATTGATGTTAATCCTCCTGAAGATGTTAGAGTTTACCTTTTTTCAGGAACAAAACATGGTGCAGGTTCTCTCCCGCTTACTAAAACTCCACCTCCTGAGGCATTAAGACAAAAACATTTTTCAAATACAATTGATTATCGTCCTTTGCAAAGGGCAGTTTATGATAATTTAGATAAATGGGTAAGGGACGGGATCGAACCACCTGATAGTCAATATCCAAGGATAGACGATCAGACAGCAGTTACTAGAGAAAGTCTTATGGAATCTTTTGAGAGAGTACCTAAGATAGGGTTTTTAAAAGCTCTACCAGTTCGGCAAAGACTATCATATGGGAGCAATGTTGATAAAGGAATTCATAAATACCCTGCTGTTGAAGGAGAACCATTTGGAACTTTAGTTTCTGCACTAGATAAAGACTGTAATGAGATTTCTGGTGTTAGACTTCCTGATTTACAGGTCCCATTAGGGACTCATACAGGTTGGGCACTTCGGCATGCAAATATTGGTGGTGAAGGTCATTTTATGCCACTTCAAGGTTCAGTTATACCTTTTCCACGTACAGAAACAGAGAAAGAACAAGATGGAGACCCAAGAGATTCTATAGAAAAAAGATATTCCTCTAAAGATGATTATCTTACAAAGATAAGAGGTTCTGCTGAGTCTTTAGCAGCTGAAAGATATATCTTGCATGAAGATATTGAAGGTATAGTAAATGGCGCAAGCGAAAGATGGGAAGCAATACAGTCCCAATAAGCTAACTTTATTATGACAACAGAAGAAATAATCATTGTAATATTCCGGACAATCGGTGCTTTCCCTGTTTTAATTAATCCCTTTTGGGGTGCATTACTAGTAATCATTATTGATTTTTCTGATCTATTTTTGATGAATTACATAGATTTGGGTGGTGTAGGTAATTATCAACTATTAGATAAATTTCTTGATTTTATCTATATGGTTACTTTTTTTATAGTTTTATTTCGATTCAATGTACAAGCTAAAAAAATAGGTATCATTTTATTTTCATATCGTATAGTTGGCATGATACTTTTTGAGATTTTTCATAAACGATGGATTTTATTTTTATTTCCTAATTTTTTTGAATTTTGGATTATCGTTATAGCATTACTTCGCTTATACAGGGAGGATTTACAAATAACGAAGAAAAATGTAGGGTTTTTAATTATTCCTATTATGAGTATTAAATTGCTACAAGAGTATGTGTTACATGTTAACAAAATTTTGGATAATTATACTTTAGTTGAAATTATCGAAAAGATAAAATTTTAGATATAAACGAAAGGTTTTTTATATATGGATAGTTCCTCAATAGATATTCAGCATTTAGTGGAAACATATTTAAAAGATTATAATATTGCACATGAAATAATTGAAATTGATCCTGATTTTGCAGATACAGCAGCATTTTGCGAGAAATATAATTACCCTGTTGAAAATAGTGGCAACACAATTATTGTAGCTTCGAAAAAAGAACCCAAATCCTTTGTTGCATGTTTGGTACTTGCTTCATACAAACTTGATGTAAATAAAACAGTTAAAAAGTTGATGGAGGTCTCTAAAATATCTTTTGCCTCTGCAGAAGATACTAAGAATCTTACAGGTATGATGATTGGTGGAGTTACGATTTTTGGTTTACCATCGAATTTGCCTATTTATTTAGATGATAAAATTTTTCGATTAGATTATTTAATTGTTGGTTCGGGTAATCGTTCAACAAAAATAAAAATAAATCCAGAGGAGTTAAGGAAAATTCCTAATACTATAGTAATTTCTGACCTATCTTATTAACCCTTTACCTGAATAGAATTGAAATATTACACATATCTGTTATAGTAGTTATGTTATATTTGGAAGATAGGATTTGAAAAAGATCCTAATTAGGAGAAAGAATGAATATTTATTGCGCTAATCTACCATATAGAAGTAGAGATGAAGATTTAGCAGAAATCTTCAGTGAATATGGTGAAGTTGTTTCAGCTAAAATCATATTAGACCGTGAAACAAATCGATCACGAGGATTTGGTTTTGTTGAGATGAGTTCAGATGAAGACGCTAAGAAAGCTATCGAAGATCTCAATGGAAAAGAATTTGATGGCCGATCACTCGTCGTTAATGAAGCTCGACCTAGAGCACAACAGTAATAAGACTTAATTAAAAGTAATTATTTTCTATTTTTTGCCTCTGCCCTTTTAGTATGGAGAACAGGTTCGGTATATCCGTTTGTTGTTTTTCTACCCAAAAAGACTAAGTCTAGGGCAGCTTGGAATTCTATACTGGAATCGTAATTCTTAGACATAGGAATATAATTAATATCGTCTTTGTTTTGATCATCGACGATTTTTGCCATCTTCTTAAAAACAGTTATTACTTCTTCTTGACTCGTAATATTATGATATAACCAATTGGATATGTGCTGGCTAGATATTCTAAGAGTTGCTCGATCTTCCATCAATCCTATATTATTTATATCAGGAATTTTTGAACATCCAATACCTTGTCCCACCCATCTTGATACATATCCCAATATTCCCTGGGCATTATTTTCTAATTCTTGAAGAATTTCATTTTCAGAAAGTTCTTTGTCCATAAGAGGTGGAGTTAATATCTCATCTATATTTATGGATTCTCTTGTTGAAATATCTTTTTGAATCTGGTTTACATTAACCATATGGTAATGAATTGCATGGAGTGCTGCTGCAGTAGGAGAAGGAACCCAAGCAGTGTTTGCCCCAGATTCAGGATGAGATATTTTAGCTGTCATCATCGCTTTCATTTCATCCGGCATAGCCCACATACCTTTTCCTATCTGTGCTGTACCAACCAGACCTGATTCAATACCAATATCAACATTTTGGTCTTCATATGCTTTTATCCAAGGTTGATTTCGAATTTCACCTTTAGGTAAGACAGGACCTGCTTCCATACTTGTATGTATTTCATCACCAGTTCTATCCAAAAATCCAGTATTAATAAAAATTATACGTTCTTTGGCTTCATATATACATTGTTTAAGGTTAACTGTAGTTCTTCTCTCTTCATCCATTATTCCAATTTTTAAAGTATTTTTTTCCAAACCCAGTGCTTCTTCGATTCGTTCGAATAATTTGACTGTAAAGGCTACTTCATCAGGACCATGCATTTTAGGTTTAACAATATACATACTCTTAGTTCTGCTATTAGAATATTTGGTTTTACCATTTATATCATGTAATGCTGCAAGTGATGTGATCATTGCATCAAGAAACCCTTCAGGTATTTCTTCTCCATTTTGTTTTGTAACTGCATTAGTATACATATGAATACCAACATTTCTTACTAACAGTAAACTTCTTCCATGGAGTGTTAAATTTTTTCCTTCAGGTGTTTGGAAATTCTTATCAGGATTAAGTGTTCGATTAATAACGTTGCCATCTTTTTCTAAAGTTGAAGTGCAAGTTCCCTTCATTAATTCATTCCAATTTCTGTAAGCTATAACTTTGTCGAATACATCAACAGCCGCTACAGAATCTTCAAAATCTTGTATGGTAGTTATGGCTGATTCTATTAGGACATCTTTAATGCCTGCTGAATGTTGCGTTCCAATTGGATGATTCCTGTCAATTTGAATTTCAATATGAAGGCTATTATTTTTTAGCAATATACTAGTTAATTTTTTTTCATCATTTTCAATATAACCTACAAAGTTTGAAGGATTTACCAAACGTGTTTCATGTTCGTTACTGAGTGTTATAACTAGTTCTTTGGAATTATCATTACCTTTAAGAGAAAAGTTTGAAGCATGTGCAAAACTTGCGTTTTGCAAACCAAATATTGAGTCAAGCAGGATTGAACAATAAGCTACTACTTTAGCTCCTCTATGAGGGTTATAACTTGTACCTTTTTCACCATTATTTTCTTCCGAAATAATGTCAGTACCATATAAAGAGTCATACAAACTCCACCATCTAGCATTAGCAGCATTTATAGCAAATCTAGCATTATCAACTGGTACAACAAGTTGTGGTCCTGCAATAGATGAAATTTCTTCATCCACATTACTTGTAGTAATTTGAAAATCTGGAGCATCTGGAGCTAAATATCCGATGCTTTTTAAGAATGTTTTATATTCTTCAATATTAAATTTATTTGTCTTATGATTATTATGCCAAGAATTAATATTTTCTTGGATCTCTGTTCGCTTATTTAGCAACAAATGGTTACTTGGTTCCAAATCATCTACGATAGATCCAAATGATGCCCAAAATTTATCTGAGCTTATTCCAGTATCTGGAATAATTTCTTGGTCAACTAAATCGTACAAAGGCTTCGCTATTTTTATATTTTTGACTTCGATATACTCAACGTTCATATGTAACTCTTTTTATTTGTATGGGCCGTTTAATTTCCTAGACTATACCAGTGTTATTTACTAAGCTCAATCATTTAGATCATTTTTTTATTACAATCAATACATTGTGTATTTAGTTTCATATCATTCTTATGGATATTAAGCTCAGATAAAAAAACTCCTTGAGGAAATTTTGATATATCAGAGCTGTATTCTTTTTCAGCACATTTACGGCAAAGAATTCCACCACCAGGTTTATACCAAATCAAAGTTTCTTCCATTTGGTTTACTGATCCTCACCTATAAATTCTAACCAGTTTCCTTCAGGATCTTCTGCATAACATACACCACGTTTTTTCCCTTCAGGATTAATAGTGTAAATTGGTTCAGTCACAAATTTGATACCTTTTTGAGATAAAGATTGATATATTTCAGATATACTTTTTACATTGAAACAAATGTGAGAGGCTCCTAATTGGTTTCTATTTAAATGCCCTTCAGGACTTTTTGGGTTTATAAAATAAACTAGTTCGATTAGATGTTCACCTCCAGCACCTACAAAAACTAATTTTCGTTTTGCATCTGGAAAGCCTGTATGATCTCCAGTAGGCGGAGCTATACTATCGACTTCTCTTTCTACTTTTAACCCTAGCACGTCACAATAAAAGGATTTCATTTTTTCGATATCATTTACTATAAATCCACTATGATTTAATCCTGTTATCATCTTTATTTATCCCTTGGTAATTAATTCGAGTTTTTGCATTGAACGTAATATTTTAGGTGGGTCCATTCTGCTTCCATAGTCGGTATACGCAACTTCTGCGACATAAATATCACCTTTTGAATCTACTGCAATACCATGAGGAGAGAAAAATCTTCCGGGTTGTTCACCATAACTTTCTCTTCCAACTCTTGCAATTAATTCTCCTTTGGTGTTTAAAATACTAACTCTTGGCCCCAGGTCCATACCGATATCATTAGTTCCTATTCCACAGAAGTACTCACCGACATAGACTATATCTGAATTATTTTCATTTTTTATACTCAAAGCCGCAGCCCTTGAAAGGTTACCAAATTGTGTTTCATATCGGCCGTTGGAATCAAAAATTTGTATCCTATGATTTTCTCGGTCTGCTATATATAACCAGCCTTCACTATCTATTGCTATATCGTGAACTATATTAAATTGCCCATCACTTGTACCTGATTCCCCCCAAGAAAATAAGAGTTTTCCATCTGGAGTGTATTTATGTACTCGTGCATTTGAATATCCATCAGTAACGTATATATCGCCATTATTTGGATCTATTGCGACTTTAGTTGGTCTATTAAAGGGTATTCCACTCATTTTAGGCGCAGGTTCGTTAGGTGTACCAAGCATCATTAATAGCTTTCCATCTGGTGTATATTTTCTTACGGTACTGTCTCCGTTATCTACTAAGAAAATATTTCCGTCCGGAGCAACTGTGACTGAATGGGGATTAGTAAATAGGCCTTCTCCCCAAGTATTTATTATTTTTCCAGTTGGATCCATAATAATAACTGGACACGTTCCTCTGTTAAATACCCATACATTATCTGAGTGATCAACAGCCACAGAAGTAGCCTCTTTGTAAGTCCATCCTTCGGGTAAATCTCCCCAATCATTACCAGAGAGTTTATATTGATATCTACCTTCACCAAGAATTACCGATTCACTATTTCCGCTAGTACCAATATGGCCTTCAGTTCTTAACCCAAATTCCCAATCATTGCTTTGGTTTGTCATAAAAATCTCCTATTGTTGTTTTAGTTAATTTCTGAAATTTTTACTTTTCTATTTTCTTTTGTTGAAATATTAATAGCCTCAATCATTTTATGACGGATTAATGCATCATTAAAATCTGGTGTTGGTTTTGTTCCATCGGTGACATTTTTGCCGAAATCTATCCACATTTGTGCAACATTAAATGATGGAGTGTTAAATACTGTTTCTGGTGCAGTGATAAGAGTATCCGGAATGTCGATAACAGATAGTTCCTTATCATTTTTTTGCCCACCTAGTAACGTCATTCCTCCCATTTGGGCAGAACCATCTGTTTCTAACACTAAAGTACCTTCTTCCCCATAAACTTCCATTTTCATTCCACTTCCGTGATAGGGAATACTTGCTGTGTGAGCAGATACAATAGCACCACTGGAAAGCACACCATTTATCGCAATATTATCTGGTGAAGTCACATCAACATATTTCTTTGTATCGGTCTCATACCATTGGGGCACTTGAGTTGTAACAGTTGCAGCTAGTTCTTCAAATTCTCCTAGACTCATACACAATGCATCAATTGCATGTCCAAAAGAAATTGTTAGAGTATTAGCCCCAAGAGTTATATCTTTTTGCCATGTTCTATCTGAAGGCCTAGTTAACACTCCTGAATTTATTACTTTTAGGTTAACTGATAGAACTTCTCCAATAAATCCGTTATTAATGAGCTGTTTTATGTATAAATGTTGAGGAGATTGTCTGGCCTGTAAACCAACTAATGTTGGTACATTTTGTGTTTTTGCAAGCTCAGCCATATCTTTAGCTTGTTCTAAGTTTGAGCCAAGTGGCCATTCTGTATAAACTGGTTTTTTAGCACGTAAGGTATCCATTGTTAGATCGTAATGTAAAGGGACTCTTGTTATAACGCCTATCATGTCTAATTCTGGATTAGCGAGTAATTCATGATGATTCCAATACGCCAGAGGGACATCGTATTTTTCAGCAGACGCCTTTGCTGTAGATTCATGAGCAGTACATATTGCTGCAAGTTCGATATTCGGTAATGACTTTAATGCTGGAATATGCGCTCTTGGGGACCATCCATAAGAGACATTTGCCCCAATTAATCCTACTTTTAATTTTTTCCCTTCCACCATTATTTTCTCCTCCTAAATAAATAAGTAATGATAGTTTTATCTTCCCATTCTAATCCCATGTATTTATCAACTTTAAATAACATCGTAAAACCCGCTATAACAAAAGCTATGGGTGTAAGCAATCCAATTAACCAAATTAGGTTTACAACTCGTATATCGTCTACACCGTGGGAATAATAATAAAAGGCAAACATCCATATTATCAATAATATAGAACCTATAATTAGTAACAAATTACCAATTACTATTTTATGTTTTGATTTATCAGACAAAGTATTTGTTTTTTATAAAATCACAGAGTATCATTTCAGAATTATAAACTAATTCTCTCACACTTTTTATATAAAAAGTGTCCTCAAAAATTGAAATATTTAAGGTATAAGTTGGAAGAAAGAAAAAATATTACTACTGTTAATATTGATAAGATTACTTTCAGTTATGGGAAAAGGAAAATTTTTGATAACTTTTCATTACAAATACCATTTGGAATAAGCTTAGGTCTTTTAGGTGGGAACGGGTCTGGCAAGACCACTTTAATGAAATTAATAGCAGGTTTAGAAAAGCCTAAATCAGGGAATATTAGAATTCTTGATCACGATTCAATCCATAGAGTTCGATCTAAAATAGGTTATATGCCACAGCAAAACACACTTTACAGTGATTTATCTGTGTTCAATAATATTGATTTTTTTGCGTGTATGTATGGATTACATAATAAAATAATACGTAAAGAATCAGTAGATGAAGTTTTACAAACAGTTGGTTTATTTGAAAGAAAAAAAGATGCAGTTTCAACTCTTAGTGGAGGTATGCAACGAAGGGTGAGCTTAGCATGTGTATTAGTACATCAACCAGACTTATTATTATTAGATGAACCTACAGTTGGATTAGACCCTGATGTTAGAGTTCAATTTTGGGAATATTTCCAACAACTTACTGAGCAAGGCAAAACCTTGTTTATTACAAGTCATACTATGGATGACGCTATGCATTGTGATCGTCTTATATTTGTAAAAAATGGCAATATTATTGCAGAGGATTCTCCTCAAGGACTTATTTCAGCTACCGGAGATAATAGCGCTACTCTTGAAGATTCTTTTCTTTATTTTAACTCCATGGATCAAAATAATGACCATTATTAGAACAATTGCTATTACAAAACGAATAGTCCGACAAATTATTCATGATCATCGTTCTATAGCAATGATTTTTGTTGCTCCGCTAATTGTAATGTCGTTAGTTGGAGCTAGTTTTAATAAAAATCCGGAGCTTTTAAATTTTATTGCACCAGCACTGATCTGTACATTTGTTCTATTTTTTACATTTATTTTGACAGGTATTAGTTTTCTAAGGGAAAGAGCTCAAGGTACATTAGATAGATTATTAACAACACCTGTAGGTCGTGCTGATATAATGTTTGGCTATTCATTAAGTTTCTTTTTCTTTGCGTTTATTCAATCAAATATCATTCTTTTTTTTACAATATTTGTTTTAGATATTTCATATCAAGGAGAAATATGGCATATGTTTGCTGTAGTAATACTTATGGCAATAGTTGCAGTTAATTTAGGTGTTTTTATATCAACATTTGCAAAAAATGAATTTCAGGTTATTCAGTTTATTCCTCTATTACTAGCACCTCAAATATTTTTATCGGGTGTTATTCAGCCAGTTGAAAATTTACCCGATCCACTACAAAATATTTCTGTAGTTCTCCCTTTAACTTATGCGGTAGAAGGCTTACGGTTAATAATGATAGACGGAGCAAATCTTTCTCAAGTTAGTAGTGAGATACTTGCCTTAGTTATTTTTGCTATTGTTTTTGTGTCTTTAGCTACTTTAACAGTTAAACGTTAATTTCATTAGATAATTAAATGCTTATAACTAAGAAAAGCTAATAGACCGAAAAAAAACAATATTCCTAAAAACACAAGAATCATACAGCCTTTTTCAGCAAATTTCATAGATATCCTTTTTTAAATTACTAATCCACCTAATCCCACTAAACCTCTTGCATGTTCAATTTCTCCGACATGTCTAAATCCATGGGTTAAACATAAGTTAAATAAACCTCTCCATACTGTCATTGGGGGGATAGGTTTGACTATTATTTCTCGTTCATGTAATTCATTTATATCAATATTTGCAAGTAAGTCTTCTGTCGATTTCCAAACTTGTTGTTGATATTCAGACCAAAGTGCTATGTTTGATATAGAAACTTCTTTAGCTTGTTCATAGGTCATCCCTGTACCTTGAGATGTTCTATGTAAAGTAAACGAAATATTGTATTCATTAGTAAGCCAAATGGTATTTTCTTTTTTTATTACGTAGTTGATTATATTATCTTCTGTTCTTACATAATGCCAAAGTGAAAAAAAAGCACTTACTCCACCTTCATGGGGCCAGTAATTCCATTGTTGAGGCGTCATATCTCCTACAGCTTTATCTAAGAGATTATGCATGCTTTTGAGACCAGATTTTAGTATTTGTATTTCATTCATATTTCATTCATTTCTGTATTTATTAGATTTTAGCATATATATAGTTTGTTTACAGTTTTCATTTAAGATTGTATAGTCCCCCTCATAAGTCTTGTATTTATCAAGATAACTCTGAAAGGAGCTAAGAAAATGGATTCAAAAGGAACAGGATTAACTTTAGCTTTGGGAATATTAGCTGCAATAGCTGGATATGTATTGTGGCAAACAACAATCGGATTTGATACTAAAGTCGATGATATACATACTATATTGGTTAATAGTGCATCGGGGAGTACTAGTGTACAAATTGCTTCAATATTAATTGTAGTGGGTTTAACTGTCCATGCAGCTGGGTTGATAAGTACACGAGGCACAGTTTCAAGTACGAGCGAAACATTAGGTATAATTTGTATTGCTACCTCAATCGTTGTATGGGTTACTTCTAGTAGTTTAGGTATAGCTTTATCAGAGATGGGAGAGAAATACGTTGCAGCTACAGCTGGAGCTACTGCTGGAGATGCCGCATCCGCTGCAGCAGCAGGTAGTATCACGGTTGCTGGAGGATTTATACAATCTGCAAGTGTTGCCGCGAATACTTTTGGTGGATTATTGGCAGGTATTGGTTGGGTTTTCATGGGTATTGCTTATAGAGGAAGCGACGTAAAAGGTGCTATCTCTTTTATTCCTTTAGGATGGTTAGCATTAATCCAGGGATTACTTTTAGTAGTAATATCTCTCATAATTAACCCATTGGTAGGTATAGATACTGGAAGTCAAATTTCTGGTATAAGTTTTATACTTATTGTTCTTTGGTCTGTATCTAGAGGTGTTGCTTTGGTCCAAGAGAATAATTAGTTTTTGTAATGTCATTAATAAAAAACCCTCTCTGAATTAGAGAGGGTTTTTTATATACCTGAATTTGTAAGATATGATCTAGAAAAATCCTTCTTCATTGAATACTTCAGCAAGAATTGATATACCTTCAGTTATTTCTTCGGGTGAGTTATGGCTAAACGTTAATCGGAAAAAATTTCCTCCAGCTCTATCGGCTCTGAAAATCTGTCCAGGATTGTAGGAAACACCTCTTGATATAGCTTTATCATATGTTTTCCATGTATCGCATCCTGAAGGTAATTCAACCCAAATAATCATTCCGCCTGCTGGAGCATTCCACTTACAAACGGAAGGAAAATATGTTTCTAAGGATCGAAGCATTGCGTCTCTTTTATTCTTAAGAGATTCAGCAACACCTTTGACATAACTATTTTTGTTTTCGCGTAAATATTCATTCACCACCATTGATGTTAGGTGACTTGGACCTGTGCCAAATCCAACTCTACTCAAGGTTTCTCTTGCCTCTTCAGGAAACATTGTAAAGCCTAATCGTAAGGCACATCCCAGAAGTTTTGTGTAAGCAGAAACATATAAAACATTTTCTCCACCATCCATACCAATCATAGAGGGTGGTAGTTCATTACCATCAATGAGAAAATCAGCATAAGATTCATTTTCGATAATAGGAATGGTGTATTTATTTGATATTTTTATCATTTCTTCTCGTCGTTTATAAGAAAGCGTAATACCAGTAGGATTATGATAAATGGGAATTGTGTAAATAAATTTTGGTTTATTTCCTTCATCAATTTTCTTTATAATTTCTTCTTCTAAGATATTTGTATCCATACCAGATTCATCCATTTTTATATGAACAGGATTTGCTCCTTTTCGAAGAAACATATTTAAGCTACCGTGATAGGAAAACTCTTCCATCATGACAACATCTCCATTATCAATAAAAGCATTTACTAGTGTTTCTATTGATCCACCAGCTCCACTAGAAAGAAATATGTTATCTTCATCTAATTTAATATTGCCACGATGAGATTTAAGGTCTTTTGCTATGAATTCTCTCAGCCCTTCGTGTCCCAAAGAAGGTGGATATGAAGCAAGATCTAAACCCTCTTTACCTATTGCATTCGACGCACTATAAGCCAAATCATTAATTTCCATAGCATCTGGGTCAGTATAGGTTACAGAGAATATATATTTCACATTTTCAGATATAGCAGCAGGCATTTCTATATTTTTTGGTATCGATTTAGAAGCAAGTTCATTAAAATTTATTGAAGCCATTCTGTGTTCCCTTCTAATCTCTAACATCTATTGTGGGGTTAAATTATCTCATGCAGTATAGCATCAAATTTACCCAAATGGTATTATAGATTTCATATACAAAAAAAGGATTAATATATATGATCAGACTTCATATTTTTGTGATCATTCTTTCAATTATTGCAGTGTATTTTACTAAGAATATATTAAATGAAATATTTCCTAATAGTAAATTAACTTCACTATTTAATTCGATTTATTCTGTGAGCAAAGGATTTATTCCTCTAGTATTTTTTGCAGGGCTTTTATGGACAATATTATATTTGGCATATGGAGAGTCGCCGTATTAATCTCATGAGTAAAAAAAGTTTTTATCTTATATTAGAATCTTTCTTCTGGGCTTTAGGGGCTTATTTTATTTATGATTTTTCCCGACCTTCAGAATTAGGGTTACTGTTTGCTTTTTTGATAGGTCAATTTTTTATACTTCCATGTGTATGGTTTGCATTATTTTTCCGTAGGAAACGAAAAGAGTTAAATATTTAGTCATATTTTACTAATGACGAATACCCATAACATCTGGTAGTTCATTGACCATAGTCCGTATATGTTCAATGGTGGTGCCGCAGCATCCGCCAATGATTTGTACGCCGCTTTCAACCCAATTGCGACAATTTGCAGCGAAAACTGCTGGTTCAACTTCGTGACTAATTCCTCTTCTCACCTCCGATGAAGTTTCGGGGTACACCATGACAGGTCCCTGCCAGTGGTCAAAGACTGTTTTGAGTCCTACATTTGTTGTCTCTATGGTGCTGTGCATAATCCCCATTACTTGGGGTTGAAAAGATATCATAGCCTCAATCAGTGTGTCATAGGATTTATCTTCTGACTTGAGGTGATTTGGTGAAATTCTAGTGGCAGGTTCTTCAAAATGTTGATTCCAAGCAGAAGCACTACCATCATCAAGAAGTGTACAACTAGTCCCAATCCACACTGGTAATCCTGTTTCGATAGCCGCAGTAATTGCAAGACTTGATCGATCAATATCTCTCATCATCTCCATTAGGATCAGATCTACGCCGGAATTTGCCAGAGTTTGTGCTAACTCTCGGTAGTTAGCTAATTCTTCTTCTGGTGTTGGAAGAAATCGTGGATCAGGGCTGACAGTACCTGGAATCCAAGCAAGCATATTGGACATAGAACCAGCTATTGCAATAGGTCGTTCAGGCGACACATTGTTAACAGCCTGATGGGCTAACTCAACTGCTCTTGCATTGATACTTACAGTTTCATCTGCAAGTCCTGCACCAGCCAAAACGTGGCGATTAGTAGAAAAAGTGTTAGCTGTTATTACATCTGCTCCTGCACGAATATACTCTTCATGGACTTTACGAACTATATCAGGGTGGGTTTTGTTAGCAACTCCACACCAAGCTGAGGAATTCATCTCAGCGCCCAATCTCGCTATTTCACTACCTGTTGCTCCATCCAGAACAATAATTTCTTTATTGCTTAGTTTATTGTCGAGAATCATAGTAAACCCTCCAAGTACATTGAATAAATTCAGATTAGTATAAATATATTGTAAATTAAAAGAATAATAAGGCTTTATGAGGATAATTAATAGATCATGAAATACGTTATCTGCAGGCATTATATTCAGAGCATGTGACCTGAGATGGTAAAGAGGAAGTTATGAAAACGTTTGTAATAACTCAATTATAGGGCAAATGATTAAGATAGCTATGTTATAATGTATCTAAGTTAGTTTTATACTTATCAATGAAATTTATGAGAGGTCACTATGGATGCTTTAGGAATAGTATTTCTACCTATAATCATATTACTTTTATTCAATACAATTTTTACAGTACAACAACAAACGTTCAAAGTTGTCGAAAGATTTGGTAGATATAAACGAATTGCTCGCCCGGGTATAAATATAAAAATTCCTTTTGTAGACAAAGCTAGTAAAGCCGAAAGTATGCGTATTCGACAATTGGACGTACCTGTAGAAACCAAAACGGAAGATAATGTTTTTGTAAGAGTGTCCATTTCAGTACAATTTGTTATTTTAGAGGAAAAAGAATTTGAAGCATTTTATCGTCTTGATAATGCAGAACAGCAAATTACGTCCTATGTATTTGATGTAGTAAGGGCAAGAGTACCTCTTTTAAGCCTGGATAATCTTTTTGAGAAAAAGGATGAAATTGCGGTTGCTGTTAAATCTGAGCTCGATGACATCATGGTTCAATTTGGGTATGGAATTGTTAAAGCCCTAGTTACTGATATTGATCCTGATGCAAAAGTCAAAGCCGCAATGAATGAAATTAACGAAGCGCAACGTTTAAGAGTAGCTGCTACCGAAAAAGGAGAAGCAGAAAAAATTATCATTGTAAAACAAGCAGAAGCAGAAGCCGAAAGTGATGCTTTAAGAGGGCTAGGAATAGCTAATGAACGTAAAGCAATTATTGATGGATTAAAGGAATCTATTGATGATTTTCAAAAAAGTATTTCTGGAACAGGTCCAATGGAGGTAATGAACTTAGTATTACTTACTCAGTATTTTGATAGTTTGAAAAGTATCGCATCTGCTCCAAATACCTCAAGTATTTTTATACCACATTCTCCTAGTTCCATGTCAGAATTTTCTGATCAAATGAGAAATGCTATTATGCAAGCAGGTCAAATTACCGATAGTAAAGAAGAGTAAACTGAAATACAATCTGGGCATAAATGGGAGCTATAATTAATTCTCATTATAATATTACTAGGAGGACTAATGTCAGTAGTAAGGATTACATCAATAACTTTTGATTCAAATGAAGCAGCAGAACTTGTAGTGAAAGCATATGCAGAAAATGCACCAACTGATTTTCCTGAAGCCGAGCAGCTTTTAGGGATTCATGCTGAAGGAAATATGTTTATAGCAGTATCTTTATATGCCGATAATGAGACGATGGAAAGAGCGACAGCTACCCGAGCAAAAGCATTGGATTCTATTCAAGGAATTGTATCAGTAGATGCAAAAGTAGGTACTGTAGAAATAAATCACACTAATTAACTGATTCGCATTCACTTATTGATTCCAAGCGGTCCACGGAGTGGTGTACTTTTTATTTTAGAGTAATTTTTCTTGTATGCGCTTGTTTTTTTATATGGTCAAGAAATGCCATTTTATGTTGCACTATAGAGACTTATATAATATATAACTTAGACATTGATAGCTTTAAAAAGAGGAAATTATGTACGAAAACATTGATCCAGAGATAAACACTATAGAAAACTTCAGACTTTTAGAAGATTCGCATTCTGAGTATGCAATGATTTGGAATACTTTATTTAAAGCATCAAATAGTGCATTGGAATGCAATAATGTAATTACTGACTTCTTGACGATGTGTGATGAAGCTAAGTTCCTTCAGGATCCATACAGGCAATTGAATGATATGGACTACGATGAAAAACCTGACGGTACTATGGAAACCGGATACGAAAACACACCATATTCAGACGATACAGATGATGAGGCATATATTATGTTACTAAGCCTAAGAGAGATGCTCCATACAGCATTAAAAGATATTGATAAGGTTATTTTACCTTAAAAATAATACACCCGTCATATCCAAATACAGAGGCTATCTCAATATCAATTAGTATATAATAAGATTGGCTTAGTACTAGGTAGCCTTACTACTGATGTTCGTACCAGATTAGGCTAATGACGGTATGAACTTGTACTGAGCCTTGTGTAAACTAAAGGTTTGTACATTAGGAAAATTTAAAAATTAATCTGGCATTTTTATATACTCGTATTATAAACAACCTCTTTGTTAATGTTAAAGTTCTACTCTAATAACAACGTTACCACGGAAATGTGTTCGTGTTATAATTCCTCGAAAATATACATGATGATGGGAGGAAAAGATGTTATTTCATATAATTGCACAACATGACCATATAACTTGCCCAAGAGTAAAACAAGGGCAGGTAGTTGATTCATTTGAATCAGTGCCATTAGGTACAAATAACCCTTGGATGGATGGTAGTGAAAATGTAAAAGTTCATGGAGTTTGGGGTTATCCAGTTGGACATCGTGTATTTGCTGTCGTAGAAGCAGATAAGTTTGAAGATGTTGTTAACCTTTTTGAATTTCATCTTGGTCAAGGACCCGTTGAAGTTTTGCCTGTTCGTGATGCATTACAATCAAGAAGAAATGCATTAGCACAAACAGCATCTACGTAGTAGTCATAGCCATTTAGTTGGTAATGCAGAAAAATACTCATTTATTAGTAATTACACACCTGAAAGCATTAGCTTCTAGGTAGTAGTAATAGTATATATTATTGGCATTATGAGCATAGAACAAAAGAAAATAAATAGAGCAAGAAACCCTAGAGTTGATGCAATTTTAAATCTTGATGAGTCAAGAGAACCTAAAGGTCGATTACATAAACTGTGGGCAGATGTTCTCTATGTTATTTTTCTTGGATGGATACCAACACTGGTTTGTCTTAGTGTTGTATTAGTAGTTATGTTGCTAGTACTTTTTTTTATATAGTAAATTTGTAGACCTTCGGTAGTGTAACTTCCACTATAATAGAGTTGTCCTATGATATAATAATAAAGCAGTTCTAATCAGTTTCTTCTGCTTGTTTATATTGGGAAACTGATTAGAGCAGCACCTCTTTTTTAATACTAAAGCTACACTCTACTATCAATGTTACCTCGGCAATGTGTTCGTGATATAATTCCTCGAAACTATTTAGGAGGAGCATCTGAAATGAGGGCAAAAAAGATTTTAATAACAGGCGTATCTGGGTTGGTAGGTTCTGTGTTAGCCGCTTCTTTGAAGGATGAATATGAGGTGACTGGAGTTGATTTGCAAGATTCAGTTCATGTACCCACCATGAAAGCAGATTGTACGATTCTTGAGGAAATTTTGCCAGCCTTTTCAGGTATAGATACTGTCATAGATCTTGCCAGTAACCCCAACCAATATAGTAAATGGGATGTTATTCATGATGTCAATTTGAAATGTACTTCAAATACTCTGGAAGCTGCAAGGGAGTGTGGGGTAAAAAGGGTTATATATGCTAGTTCAAACCATGCTAGCGGTATGCATGAATTTGACAGGCCGTATAGTCAAATTATTGAAGGAGATTATGTAGGACTGGAATCTAACCAAATTCCGTTGATAACCACTGATATGCCAGTTCGGCCTGATGGGCCTTATGGAGTTGCAAAAGCATTTGGTGAAGCTGCAGGAAGATTTTACTCGGACCAATATGGGTTAAGTAGTTTGTCTGTTCGAATTGGAACACTTAATGTTGAAGGTAAGCCAATAAACCAAAGGCAGTTTGCCACTCTTATCAGTCACTCTGATCTCGTACAGTTATTTCGAAAATGTATTGAGGCTCCTTTAACTTTGAAATATGGAATTTATTATGGTGTCTCAAATAATACATGGAGATTTTGGGACATTAAGAATTCTGAATCAGATATCGGTTATAACCCCCAAGATAATGCTGAAATATGGCGCAAATAATATTGCACAAAAATTCGTGATAAGAGTACATTACTAATCAAATAATTACGAAAACTAACCTAATCGTGAGTAAAAGTGATAATCATCCATAACCCTTATATAAAATAATATACAATTCAGTAAATTTTATATTAATATTCCAATTATCAGGATGGTGATATTTATTATGCATAAAATTTCTAAATTTCAATATAGAATATCAAAAGTATTTTTCTTTGCCCTAATATGTATTTTTGTTTTCATTGCTACCAATACAAATGATTCCTCATAAATCAATAGATCGCTAATATAAATATGAAATTATTTTATACATACGAAAAAATAGCTTATTCCATACTATTTGTGGGAGCTTGTTTTATTACTTCTATTGCTATAAATAACAATAATATTTCTTATGCCCAACCAAATCTTAGCCATGATACTCCAATTATAGATTCAGCATCTACAAATGTTAATGAATCAGAACAATTCATCCTTCAAGCGAAAAGTTGCGAAGAAGTATATCAAATACCATCACAAACTAGTGGTGACAACTCATCATCAAATGCAGTTAAACTCTCTATTGGAAGTAAGTTAGATTTTAATGTTGGTGTTTATTGGCAAAGCTTTAAAAAAGATGAAATATTATATCTAAGTATTCCTGCCCAAAATTCCTATCCTGGTAATGGACTTTTAACCTACCCAATGCATTCATGGATAATACGAGATGAAAATGGGGATTGTATTGCAGGATATTATATAACATCAGAACAAGCAGAAAAAAGTAAGTCTTGGACTATTATGCTTGAACCTAGTCAAGAAGTAATATTTGTAAATACTGAATTTGAAAACTATATACGAAATAGAATTGGAAAAAATACAGGTACAATATTTCAAGAGGATTTGCTTGAAATAAAAGAGATAGAATTAGATGGTGTTGAATTTAAAAACTTACAGGATATTAGATATTTTCTTAATTTGAAAAAGCTTAAATTAGCAGATGCAGGTTTATACGCTTTAGATGGTATTGAAAATTTAACAAATTTAGAATGGTTAGATCTTCGATTTAACGATGTGGCTAATCTTGAGGGATTGCGTCAACTAAAAAAACTATCCCTAATACGTCTTTGGGAAAATAGCGTGTCTGATCTTACTCCTTTATATGATCTAAATAAACTTCGACAATTATATATCGATGGCAATAAGATTAAAAGTTTTGAAATGATTAAGCCCTTATTACCACAATTAAGGGGTTTAGGAATGTGTAACCTAAAGGAATTAGATCTCAATAGTTTAGATTTTAGTACTATGTCTACCAATGCTCTATATTTGCAAATTTGCGATTTGAATCTAAATAATGAACATATTAAAAATATTTTTTCTGGTTGTATTGAACCTTGTTTTCCTTATCTCCGACAACTAAATCTAAGGAATAATGATATTTCTAATATCGAACCATTATTAAATATTAGCGGACTAAAACTTCCTACGGATACACTTGAACTGAACAATAATCTGATTCCAAGTCCTGATGATGACCCTCGTTATCAGGAAGATCAAAATCCATTGAAAATATTAGCAAGACGCGGTATTAAAATATCCTATGAAATTCAAAAAACTGGAACGATATCTGCATTAGATATAGAAAAGGAAGCAACAAATAAACCTGCTAATGCTGTTCTATTTACAGACTATTATCTTGATAAACTTGTAAGAAATGAAATTGGGAAACCTGAAATTAGTACACGTGATTTTAAGATGGGTTATTTGCAACCACACCAATACTTAACTACAAAAGATGTTGCAGAAATCAAACGATTAGATGGAGAAAGTCTATATATCAAGGATTTAACAGGAATTGAGCACCTCACAAACTTAACCAATTTACGCCTTCCTCGTAATAATATTGATAATTTAAAACCTTTAACTGGACTGGAAAATTTAACTACATTAAATATTGAAGACAACAATATTAAGGACCTGAGTCCGCTATCTGGTCTCAAAAACCTAACTACATTAAATATTGCAAACAACAATATCGAACATTTGGATGATCTTATGGAATTAAATAACCTTAAGATATTAATTGCCACAGATAATGATATAGACACACTTGGATTACCCCCAAACACTCTTAAAAATTTAGAGATTTTATCAATAGGTGGTAATAATTTCAAAAATCCCGATGAATTATATGAATCTCTAGGTTTATTAGAAAGTATACAAGTTCTTGGGCTCGAAGACATTAGCATAATCGATAATATTGGATGGATGAATAATGATGTTTTTAATATAAAAAAAGGCGAACAAGGATTATATCGATTAAATATTGTGGGTACATCAATAACAGCTGTTCCAGAATTAAGCAATTTCAAAAACTTTGTGGACGGAATAAACACTAAAGAAATGATTTTATGGTCAGATTTTAACGCACCAACAACTAATGATTTACCAATCTATGATTGTTCAAACGCTCCATATGGTTCTCAATTTGCTAGTACTTGTTGGGCAGATTCAGCTTGGCAGTGTTTATACCCAGATGGGCAATATGCTTATGACCGAATACAATCGCTTCCATCATCTGAAGAGGTTAATGGGGCAAGATTTTATGTTGATGGAGGCAAAGAAGCATACGAACTATATCTACAACTTTGTGATTTGCCCAGAATCGAACAAGGGGTAAAAATAAATATAATCTACACTGAACCACTATTTATCTACAATAGTGAATGCTTGACTAAAAATGCTTTGTCAGATATTAGTCTTTTACGTATTGAGTCTGATGACCATCCTGATCCTGATAAATGTGGTCGTAACAATAAAGTAAGTTCCATAAATCAGCCATTCAACAACAGTTCTACCGAACAACCATCTGGCAATAGTAGTAATTTCATTTCCGATGTCCAGTTAGAACAAGCCATAATGCAAGAACTTGGATTTTCGTACGAAATGTTATCAGATCCTGATGCTCTTGCAGGAATAATTATAATCAATCTTTCAGGACGTGGTATTAATAATATAGATCTAATCAGTAGGATGACAAACCTTCAGGAATTAGATATATCCAACAACCTTATTCAAGATATTGGAGCATTAAAAGAATTGAATGCATTAGAGGTTATTAATTTGAATTCCAATCCCATTGATGACCTAAGTGCATTAAAAGATTTACCAAATTTACGTTGGCTAAATATGAGTCAATTAGCTACTACTAGTATTTCGGATATGAGCTTTCGTGGAAGCCCAATAGAAACATTAATAGTAACAGATTCTGGTATGTCTGATGATAGTTTCAATGATTTTGATATTTTTTATAATTTAAAAGAGTTAAATGTATCAGGGAACAATATAACTAGACTTGATGTTTTAGGTGGATTGAGTAGTTTCGCAAATGGTGGAACAATCATTCTTAATAATAACAATATCAATGATTTAGGACCATTATATGCTAATCCTAGTATGTGTTGTGAATTATATTTAGAAGTTATTAACAATCCGTTGAACGAATACTCATACGAGACTATCTCAAATGAATTACGAAATCGCGGGGTAGATGTCGTCTTAGGAGAACCTCAATATATCAAAAAATCAACAAATGTTTTGGGAACTAATATTGAATATACTGGAAATGTTTTAGGAACTGATATTGGTTATACTGGTGGTGGTGAAGGAGATTCTTTCTATTATGAAGAAAAAGAAAATAGTAGAGGGTTTTTGTTCAATGTTGACAATACACCAGAATGGGCTACGGTTTTAGGGTTAACTGATTTCAATACACTACTAGACCCCACTGTAATAGCTATGTTGGGTATATTTATAACCTTAATGGGTACTATATCTGGGATGGTACGAGGAAGATAAAGACTTCCCACTTTTGACAACTTCTCGACCCTAGTTACATGCAAAGTTACATGCATTAACAGTTTTAACAGCCAGTAGGTTAACGCTTATTGGCTCTTTTTATATCTTTTAAAAAGACATTGTTAGCAAGTTGACTTATCACTTATCCAAGCTTGGTATAGAATAGGCATTCTTACACCTTTTGATAATATCAGTGGTAGAAATACCTGAAGTATAAGGAATTAGATGTAAAATACCCATTTCGAAGGGGACTTTATACCAATTTTGGTCTAAACCTTTGGAAATATCGTTACCGTGTACTACCATGTCTATATTGTGTTTATTAATCCATTTTAGATCTATAGACAAAGGCGCATTAGGTATTACTTCATCTACATATCTACAAGAAAATATTGTAGCTATTCTTTCTTCCATGGTCATTATAGGTAAACGTTTGTAACCTTCAACAACTTTGTCAGAATGAACTCCAACAATAAGATAATCTCCTAATTCACGAGCTTGCTTTAATAAATTCACATGACCAAAGTGAAATAAGTCACCTACCATATCAACATATATTCTCATAATAGCCCCCCATTATCCTTTAAGGTTCTTTAACCTTCCTCTTTCAAAACTTGTATTCTTCCCGATGTCTCGAATTTATTTGGTAAATAATAGTAATTTAACCCTGGTTTTAAAATCTCCGTGTAGAGAATCTCTTTTTCTTTACCTTTTTCAATAATGACTGCGTACCAATCCTTAACTAACAAATCAAATTTGGCATACCCTTGGCTATCAGTTATACATTTTTTAAGACCCACAATAGTTACATTAGCTGATTCAACAGGGCTATTGTCATGTGTGAGAACTCGAATTTTAGTAATGAATTTCTTTGGGAAAAAAAACTTCTGTATTCGAGTAAATATGCCAAATTGTAGCGGAATTGTAGATTCTGGTATCGAATTTACAATATCTCCTTCATAATCCATTTGCTTTGGAGTATGCCATTCAGGTCCATATTTGATTAATAAGTATTTTTCAGGAGGATTCGGTACAAAGAAAGTATCCCCAAGAAACGAAATTGGTTTTAAATTATCATGAAGCTCAATGGGTATTTTGACGCCAGGGTATTGATATATACTTCCCTCACGTACCTTATAACAGGTCCAGTCTATTAGTATTCCTAGTTTCGAAAGCGTAACACCAATATGAAATGATGATTCGCTTACCTCAGTTTTAAAACCAGCAAACTTAAATTTATCAACAGTTTTATTAATGGAATTTTCGTCAAGACCATTCATTCCAATTATTGATCCAATATCTAGATCATCATCCCATGGAATAAGTTGCGCATCTCTGACAGCACCCAAGCAAGTACCATGACGAAGAAAGAAAATAACATTTAATTCATCCATCAATTCCTTAATCTCGAGTAATATTTTTTCTGCGTTTTGAATATCCATAGGTATCATAATATTGTGACTTCCATAATCTCGGAGTTATAAACCTCTTTTTGTAAAAATAACATTGTCACGTATATGTTACTCTTTTAGTGAAAATAAAATGGAATATTTTATGTTATACTCGGCGTACGAGGTGGGTTATGGGCTAATTAATTGTTTTAGCAATAATATTAACGACATTGGTTGCTTGTGGTGGTGAAGATGAAGAAATACAATCACCTCCTGATCTTAATGAAAAAGAAATAGTAGATGTTAAACCTACGTCTAATCCAACTGCTGATATAACTCGACTTACAAATAATTCTTCATATGA
>Ga0114932_10001069_pt1 | contig 32245 bp, 34 predicted proteins | sample 2SBtaG_2_FD_87286 | JGI IMG/M metagenome (GOLD analysis project Ga0114932, IMG submission 87286) | Deep subsurface microbial communities from Kolumbo volcano to uncover new lineages of life (NeLLi) - 2SBTROV12_ACTIVE470 metaG | ecosystem: Environmental > Aquatic > Marine > Volcanic ...
GCCGCTGCAAGGGGCCGCTACGACGGCCACCACCGAAACCCCTACGATGAGATCGAGTGCGGCCACTACTACGGCCGGGCCCTGAGCAGCTACGGCCTGCTGCAGGCCTGGACCGGCGCCCGCTACGACGCCGTGACGCGCACCCTGACCCTGGACCCGGTCCGACCCGGCGACTTCGAGGTCTTCCTGGCCACCGACGCCGGCTGGGGCGTCGTGGGGCTGCGCGACAACACCCCCTTCGTGGACGTGGTCGAAGGCACCATCGCCGTCGACCGGATCCTCAGGAAGGCCTGAGCTCGCGTTCTTCAGCGGCCTGCTATCTCGCGGAAGTAGCGCTTCCAGGCGATCACCCCGGCCAGGGCGACCACCGCCGCCAGCGAGAAGGACTCCGGCCGGGTCCACATGACGCTCGCCAGGTAGGCGACGCCGACCAGCAGAAAGACCGCGGGCGTGATGGGGTAGCCCCAGGTGCGGTAGGGCCGCTCGGCATCGGGGAGCTTGCGGCGCAGGATGTAGATGCTGCCGATGGTGAGCATGGTGAACACGAAGCCCGCCGGGGCCGAGTACCGCAGCATGGCCGAGAAGTCCTCGAGCACCAGCAGGACCAACACCGCGCCGCCCACGTGGCAGATGACCGCGACCCAGGGCGTCCGGTAGTTCGCGTGCACGGTCTCCGCGGCCGGGAAGAACAGGCCCTCCCGGGCCATGGCGAAGTAGGTCCGCGGGGTGAGGGTGACCCCGTTCTGCATCACGCCAAAGGTACTGATGAGCACCGCCCCCGAGATGAACATCAGCCCCAGGTTGCCCGCCAGCGCCTCCATGGTGTCGGCGGCGACGAGCGCGTCCGGGTCGGCGATGCGCTCGAAGGGCAGCACATACAGGAAGGTGCCGTTGATGAGCAGGTAGAGCGCGATCACCAGGCCGGTGCCCAGAAAGATGGACCGCGGCACGTTCTTGCGGGGCTCCCGGATCTCCTCGGCCAGCTTGGTCGACGCCGACCAGCCCCCGTAGCTGTAGGTGCACGCGATCATCGCGGTTCCGAAGCCGGCGATGGGCGTCGCCCAGTCGTCGGGCCACAGCGGCGTCAGGTTGTCGACCGTGCCGACGTCCAGGGTCAGCCCCACGCCGATGATCACCAGGATGCCCAGCACCTTGAGCACGGTGGCCACCGTCTGCACGATGCCGCTCAGCTTGACCCCCCGCACGGTGATGAGTCCCAGGGCGACCAGCATCGTGATGGCCAGGGCCCGCACGAACCAGTCCGGCGTCACGACCACCGTGTCCAGGCTGGCCTGGGCGTACTCGGCGAACACGGTGGCGATGGCCGCGGCGCTGGCCGGTCGCAGCACGAAGAACATCAGCCAGACGTTCAGGAAGGGCACCCAGGGCGGAAAGGCCTCGCGCAGGTAGATCACGTCGCCACCGGCTTTGGGCATCATGCCGCCCAGCTCGGCGATGGTCAGGGCCCCGCACAGCGCGACGACGCCGCCCAGCAGCCACAGGAGCATGGTGGGCCCCGGACTGCCCATCTCCGCCGCCACCAGGCTGGGCGTGCGAAAGATGCCGGCGCCCACGATGCCGCCGATCACGAAGCTCGTGGCCTCGGTCAGGCCCAGGTTGCGGGCCAGGTCCGGCTGGGACCTCCTCACCAGGGCTGCCCGTCGACCTGGGGCCGCCCAGCCGCGCGCAGCCGGTCGTTCCACTCGTCCAGGCCCACGTGCTTGAAGGGACCGTCCTCGATCACCCACTGCAGCGGGTCCTCACACCCCGAGGCGGCCAGGTGCTCGGCGACGAAGGCGTCGAGCAGCCCCTGGAGCCGGGCCACCACGTCTGGGTGTTCCGCCGACAGATCCCGGGTCTCGTGGGGGTCCGCCGCCAGTTCGAACAGCCGCAGCGGCGGCACGCCGAACAGCCCCGGGTGGTAGGTCCGCACCAGCTTCCAGCGGCCGTCGCTCACCGCCCGCTGGGCCGTGTACAGCCCGTGGGTCAGCACGACGTGGTCCCGGGTCGGCCGCGCCGGGTCCTCGAGCTGGGGCACCAGGGACTGCCCCTGCCAGCCCGGTGGAACCTCCAGCCCCGCCAGCTCGGCCACGGTGGGGGCGATGTCGAGCCCCAGGACCAGACCCTCGCAGCGGGAGCCCGGGGTCAGCGACGGCACCTGCCCCTCGAACCCGTCGGGCACCCGGACGATCAGCGGCACCCGCTGGGTCTGCTCGTGGGTCGACGTGTGGTCGCCGTACACCCCGTCGCCGCCCTGTTGCTCACCGTGGTCCGACGTGAGCACGACCGCGACCTGGTCCCACACCCCGGCGTCCCGCAAGACATCGAACAGGGACCCAATGTGCGCGTCGCAGAATCGGATGGACGCGTCGTAGCCGTCGATGAAGCGGTCGAAGTCCGCCCGATCCCGGAGCTCTTCGGGCATCAGCGGGGTGCGGCTCCAGGGGTAGAGGCCGAAGGGCGTGAAGGGGCCGGAGTGGTCCCGGTGGTGGGCCGCGATGGTGGCCTGGTCCGGCCAGGCGGGTCGATCGCCTTGCTGGACCACGTCCACCCACTCCGGCGGGCAACGGTAGTTGCGGTGTGGATCCCAGTAGTGGACGTGGAGGAACCAGTCTTCGTGGGCGTGCTCCCGCAGCCACGGCAGGACCACGCCGTTGACCTGGTCGGCCCGCTCCTGGCCGCAGCTCCCGGGGAGCCGGTTGTGCACCTCGGCCCACCCGGCGGTGAACCACCAGAAGCGGTGGCGCTCGGCGAAGGAGCTGAAGGTGACCGGACGGTGGCCGTGGCGGTTGAGCAGCTCGGCGAGCATCGGGTGCGAGGCCCGGGCAGCGTGGCCAGTGTCGAAGGGGGCCGAGTCCCGCAGGCGGGTCCCGCGCCCCAGGTGGGTCACCACCCCGTTGTCGATGCCGTGGCGGCCGCTGAACAAGGCCGCCCGAGACGGGCCGCACGGGGTGTCCGAAGCGTAGGCTCGCTCGAAGAGCACACCTTTGGCAGCCAGGGCGTCCAGGTTCGGCGTGGTCGGTCGCCCATACCCATAGCAACCCAGGTGGTCCGCGTTCAGCGTGTCCACGTCGACCAGCAGGATCTTCATGGTCCGCAAGCTACCTCTGGGCCACGCGTTAGCCGTGCATCTCCCCCTTCCTCCCCCACGGAACCCCCATGAACAAGGTCCGCTCTTCGGCTGCCCAGGCCATCACCGACGTGCCCGACGGGGCCACCCTGCTGGTCGGCGGCTTCGGCCTGTCCGGGAATCCCGAGAACCTCATCGCCGCCCTGCACGACCGCGGCACCACCGGCCTGACCCTGGTCAGCAACAACGCCGGCACCGACCACTGCGGCCTGGGCGTGCTGCTCCAGGCTCGCCAGGTGAAGCGCATGGTCGGCTCTTACGTGGGCGAGAACAAGGAATTCGAGCGCCAGTTCCTGTCGGGCGAGCTCGACGTGGAGCTGTGTCCCCAGGGCACCCTGGCCGAGCGGATGCGGGCCGCGGGCGCGGGCATCCCGGCCTTCTACACCCCCACCGGGGTCGGCACCCTGCGGGCCGAAGGCAAGGAGACCCGCGAGTTCAGCGGGCGCACCTACCTGCTCGAAGAGGCGCTCCACGGGGACTTCGCCTTTGTCAAGGCGTGGAAGGGCGACACCCACGGGAACCTGGTGTTCCGCAAGACGGCTCGGAACTTCAACCCCCTGGTGGCCAAGGCCGCGACGGTCACCATCGCCGAGGTCGAAGAGCTGGTTCCCGCCGGAGAGCTCGACCCGGACAGCATCCACCTGCCCGGCATCTACGTGCAGCGCATCGTGCGCGGCGAGCACTACGAGAAGTGGATCGAGCAGCGCACCGTCCGTCCCCTGCCCAAGGCCTGAACATGTCCCTCTCCCGTGACCAGATCGCCGCCCGCGTCGCCCGCGAACTCCAGGACGGAAACTACGTCAACCTGGGCATCGGCATGCCCACGCTGGTGGCCAACCACGTGCCCGACGGCGTCGAGGTCGTGCTCCAGAGCGAGAACGGCCTGCTCGGCATCGGCCCCTTCCCCTTCGAGGGCGACGAGGACGCGGACCTGATCAACGCCGGCAAGCAGACCGTGACCACCATCCCGGGCTCGGTCTTCTTCGACAGCGCCGAGAGCTTCGCCATGATCCGCGGGGGCCACATCGATCTGGCCATCCTCGGGGCGATGCAGGTGGCCGACAACGGCGACCTGGCCAACTGGATGATCCCCGGCAAGATGGTCAAGGGCATGGGCGGTGCCATGGACCTGGTCAACGGCGCCAAGCGAGTCATCGTCACGATGATCCAGACCAACCGCGCCGGGGTCTCCAAGCTGGTCGGCGGCTGCTCCTTGCCCCTCACGGGGGTGGGCTGCGTGAACCAGGTGGTGACCAACCTGGCGTTCATGGACGTCACCGCAGACGGCTTCCTGGTGCGCGAGCTGGCCCCGGGGGTCAGCCGCGACGACTTCAGCGCAGCGTGTGCCGGTCGCCACGCCTTTGCGGCTGATCTGAAGACGCTCCAGGCCTGACGCACCAGACGTCTCGGGCCGTCACCGGAGCTCCGATTCTGTCGCCGGATCCTGACTTTACGGATCTTTGGAGAATTGGCGTCTCGGACAGCCACGATGTGGTGCTACCGTCTCTTGTGCGGGTCAAGATGAACCGCACCGGTCACACGTACCGCGGGGAGTTGCCTGGACTCCTGGGGGGCGGACTCATGACGAGCAAGGACGCCACGATCCTGCATGCACTGCCCGATGGGGCGCTGCTGGTGGACGCACGAGGGCGAGTCATCGCCACCAATCCAAAAGCGGAGCAGCTGCTCGGCTTCGACCCCACCGGCCGGACCACCGAGTCCCTGTGCCCGATCCTGCCGGATGGCCACGGCTTTGCCCCGGCCCACTTCCTGGACGAACAGGGGGCCGGCGTGACCTTGAACGTGCAACACGGTGCCCTGGCCGACGAGCGCCTGATGCTGCTTCGCCCGGCCGGGGACCCCAGCGGCTCCTTGGGGGCCATCCGCCGGCTGGAGTCCGTGCTCGGCGCCGTGCCCGTGCTGGTGGCGGCCGTGAGCAAGGACCGGCAGGTGCTGTACGTGAACCGCGCCATGGAGGGCACGCTGGGCAAGCCACGCCACGTGCTCTCCGCCGATCTCGAGACGCTGCTGGGCGCCTTCTCGGGCCAGGACGGCCTGTGGGTTCGCTCGGCGGTGACCCGCGCCCTCGACGGCGAGGCGGTGATGGGCGACGTCCAGGTCCAGACCCCGGTGGGCCTGCGCCAGTTCGAGCTCGTCGCCGAACCCTTAGGGCATCCGGGGGGCTGCGTGCTCGTGGCCCGCGACGTGTCCCGCGAGCGCGAACTACTCAGCGAAGTCCAGGGCGCCGCCCGTCGCGAGGTCGAGCAGCTCTCCCGGCTCGCGGGCTCGATGGCCCACGACCTGAACAACGGCCTGACCGTGCTGGCCACCGCCGTCGACGAATTCAGCAGCTACGAGGACCTGGATCCCGAGCTGGCCCAGATGGTGGGCGAGGCCCTGCGGGACTGCCGCTCGCTGACCCGTGACCTCTTGTACCTGGGCCAGGGCGCCCGCTCCGACGAGCTGGGCCCGATCTCCGTGGCGCCGATCCTGGCCCGGGTGGCCGAGAGCCTGCGCGAAGTGGCCCCCGAAGGCGTGACCATCGACGTGGTCGACGACATCCAAGGGGCGCACGTGATCGGGGAACGGGAAGGCCTCGCCCGGATCCTGCACCACCTGGGCGTGAACGCGCTGCGGGCGGTGGGCTTGACCGGAACCGTCCGGCTGCGCGGGTCCATGGACGCCCACACCGTCCAGCTCGAGGTCGAAGACGACGGCATCGGCATTCCCCGGGAGCTGCTGGGACAGGTCTTCCAGCCCATGGTGAGCCTGGAGCGGAGCGGTCGGGCTGCCGGCCTGGGCCTGACCCTGGTCCAGCGCCTGGTGACGAACTTCGGGGGCGACATCGCGGTGCGCTCACAGGTCGGGCGGGGCAGTCGCTTCACCATCGTGTTCCCAAGGACGGTGCCGCCGGAGCGCCGGCTGCCGGTCCTGCCCGAGGCGCTGCCCCGCAAGGTCCTGCTGGTCGACGACGACCCCAGCGTGCGCCGCTCCCTGGCCCGCCTGTTGCGCATTCGCGGCATCGAGGTCCACGAAGCCGCCGATGGGCTGGACGCCCTGCGGGCCGCGGACTCGGTCCAGAACCTGGACCTGGTCCTGCTGGACCTGGTCATGCCGTCGTTCCCGGGGGACAAGGTGCTGGCCCTGCTGGCGGCCACGCACCCCAGCCTGCCCGTGCTGATGATGTCCGGCTATGCGCGGGAAGACCGCATCGAGCGCTGCCTCCAGGCCGGCGCACTCGGCTTCATCACCAAGCCCTTCCGGCTCAAGGAGCTGCGCCAGGCGCTGGCCCTGGGCCGCAAGCGCCTCGAGGCGCAGGGCCAGAACGGCTGATCTGCAGAGCGGCGACCCCTACTGGGGTGCGCCGCCGCCGAGCTGATCGGCTTCCTCGGGTGCGGGCTGCTCACGGGCACCCAGGCCCTCCAGGGGCTTGAAGACCTCGTCGACCCAGCTGGGCCGCTCGCCGAACTTGATCGTCACCGCCACATCAGAGCCGTCGAGCTTGATCGGCAGAGCCGCGAAGCCCTCTTCGTCGTCTGGGGTGGGGCCGTCGCCGGTCTTGTCCTTGAGGGCGGAGACGTAGATCTCCTGGGCGTGGGTGGGCGGGGCCTTGATCTCGAAGGTGGCGCCCTTGACGAGCTCGGTGTGGATGACCTTTGGGTCGGTGTGGTCCCCGGTGGTGGTCATGATGTGGAAGTCCACCATCACGTCGGTCTGGCCTTCGATGGTGCCCGAGATGGTGACCGTGGCCTGGCCTTCCCGCATGAGCTTGGAGAAGCCTTCGCCGGGCACGGGGGGCTCCGAGCCCACGATCTTGCCTGCGCCGATGTCCTCGGGCATGCCGGGCTTGGCCGACCCAGAGGGCCCGCCGGTCTGGCCACCGCCACCTGCTGCGGCAGCCGGTGCGTCGCCGGGGGCGCCGCCGGGTCCACCGCCGCCGGCCGGGGCGTCGCCGCCAGCGGCGGGGGCGTCGCCACCGGGAGGGGGACCCGCTGCGCCATCAGCGCCAGGAGGCGGGGCATCGCCAGGGGCGCCGCCAGGGCCGCCACCACCGGGGCCGCCGGGGGGCGGACCGCCGGCACCGGCGGCAGGGCCGCCCGCGCCGCCACCAGCGGATTCGGGTGGGCTGGGGCAGCCAAGGCCCAAGATGAGGGTCAGGCTGAGGAGTCCAACGTTGAAGAGACGGTCGGCGCGCATCGTGCGGCTCCTGATGAAGGGGGCGATCGGGGCGTACACTCCCACAGCCCCCCGGACATCGTCAAGACGCCCCACCAGCGGGGCGCGGGGGCGTTGGACAGGCCCCGAAGCGCAGGGTTCCCGAGCGACGGAATGTCAGGTCCCGGCCACCTGGATCACGGGCTTTGGAAAGCGAGCGATGACCTGCTCGAAGGCGTCCCGTTCCCAGGTCTCCAGGGGCACCACCGAGCCTTCGCCCCGGTTCAGGATGACTTCCCAGATCCGGTCCTGGATGCCATTTGAGCGATTCTCCAGGAGGTTCCGGGTGATCTCCCAGGTGCCCCACAGCCGACGTCCCACGATGCCGTGCACGTGGATGCCGTCCATCACCAGGCGGTGCACGTCCTCGATCACGGCGTTGCCGTTCTTGACCCCGAACGCCACCACGTGGCCGCCACGGCGCACGGAGCGCAAGGCGTTGTTGAGCGCGCTGTTGAAGCCGGCCATCTCCAGGGCCACGTCGGCCCCCAACCCGTCGGTCAGCTCGCGGATGCGGGCCACGAGCGCCGGGTCCGAGGCCCAGGGACGATCCGGCGAGGACGGCGCGGGCACCAGCACGTGGTCGCAGCCCAGCCGCCCGGCGAGGTCCTGGTGGTGCGGGTCGACCTCGACCCCGATGATGGTGCTGGCGCCCATGCCCCGGGCGATGAGGATCGCGAACAGCCCGATCGTGCCGCAGCCGTTGATCACCACGCTCTTGCCCCGCAGGTCCGTGGCCTGGCAGGCGTGCACCGCGTTTCCAAACGGCTCCTGAACGGCCGCGACCTGGGGCCGGATGCGGTCCAGATCGGTGCGCCACAGGTTCTTGGCCGGGAGCTTGATGTACTCGGCGAAGCAGCCGTCGGTGCTGATGCCGATGATCTTGTCCCGACTGCACACGTGGAACTCGCCCATGCGGCACTGGTGGCAGGACCCGCAGACGATGTGGGACTCGGCCGAGACGATGTCGCCGGGCTTGAGCCCCCACTTGGTGCCCACACGGGCCCCGACGTCGACGATCTCGCCCATGAATTCGTGGCCGACCACGCGCTTGTCGCGGCCCTCGGCCTCGAGGCTGCCCAGGATCATGTCCCCGAAGGCCCGCCGGGACCAGATCCCCCGGTCGGACCCACAGAAGCCGGCGTAGTGCACCTTGAGGATGACCTGGGAGCGGTCCGTGTCGTCGGGATCGTCGATTGTGGGCGCGGGGATGCGCTCCCGGACCAGCCCAGTCGAGCTGGCCCAGTCCTCGCGGGCTCGGTCGAAGGTCAGGGCCTGCATGAGCGCCATGGCGGGCTCCTCCGGGTCCAGGGTAGGAAGCTACCCCGGTCGGCGCGTTAGGGCCTGCCCCATGCTCGCCGTCCTGCTCTGGGCCTGCACCGCGACGGAGCCGCCCGCAGAGCCCGCCCCGCCGCCCCCGCCCCCGCGAGACCCACCGCGCAACGCAGTCGTGATCGTGATCGACACCCTGCGTGCGGACAGCCTGGTGGCCGCCGAGACCCCGCGCCTGGACGCCCTGGCGGCCAGCGGTTGGCAGTCGCCGCACACGTGGAGCGCGGGCACGTGGACGGTGCCGAGCGTGATCGCCTTGTTCACCGGCATGAGCGTCCGGCAGCACGGCTTCGACCTGCCCAGCGCTCGGATCGGCAAGTACCCCCGCATTCCCCAGGCGCCGACCCTGGCGGCGGTGCTCCAGGACGCGGGCTTCGGCACCCTGGGGCTCTACAGCAATGGCTACCTGGCCGAGGAGCTCGGCTTCGACCGCGGCTTCGACAGCTGGCGCCGCACCGCCGACAAGGCGATGCCCAAGCAGTGGCGCAAGCACGTGGACCAGGTCTGGGGCGCCCCGGACGCGCCCCGGCAGTTCGCCTACCTGCACCTGCTGGGGCCCCACTCGCCCCTGCGACCGACCGAAGCCAAGCGGACCAAGTACGACGTCGACCCGGCTTGGTTCGACGAACGACTCGGGTTCGAGATCGGCGTGCCCAAGCGCAACCGCCGCGAGGGGGCCCGGGAGAGCTATGCCCGGGCGTACCACGGGGTCATCGAGGACACCGACGCCCGGGTCGGCGAGCTCCTGGACGCTCTGGGTCCCCACGCCGACGACACCTTGGTGGTGGTGACGTCGGATCACGGCGAGCTGCTGGGAGAACACAACGTGGTGGGCCACGGCACCCACGTCTGGCAGCCGCTGACCCGGGTGCCCTACTTCGCGGGGCCCGCGACGGCGCTCCCCCTGGAGCTCCCGGAGCCCTGCACGAGCAACAGCACCCTGGCCGACCTGGTGACCGACGCTCTGGGCGTCGACCACGCCTGGCCGGTCCAGGTCGGCGACGCGCCACCGGTGGTCTCCCAGCGGGAGGGCCAGATCGCCTTCACCGCCGACTGCCGCACCACAGCACTGCAAAAGGAAGGCGCCTGGCGGACCTACGATCTCTCGGCGGATCCCGGCGAGCTGAGTCCCCTGCCCGACCCATCGGGCCCCGTGGCGGCGTGGACGGCCTGGGCCCAGGAGATCCCGGCGGGAACCCCGGACATGGAGGGCGTGTCCCTCCACCCGGACACCCTCGAGCAGCTCCGAGTGCTCGGCTACGTGGAATGAACGCCTCGAACCTGCTGATCCACGGCGACAACCTGCCGGTGCTCGAAGCGCTGCTGCCGGCCTTCGAGGGGCTGATCCAGTGCGTCTGGATCGACCCGCCGTACAACACCGGACAGGCCCGCAGGGGCCACGGGGGGGGCGCGAACTACGGGGATCGCCAACCCCACGCCGCCTGGCTGCAAGCCCTGCGGCCTCGTCTGGCGCTCATGCACCGACTCCTTCACCCGAGCGGTTCCCTGTTCCTCCAGCTCGACGACACGATGCTGGACTACGCGCGGATCGAGCTGGACGCCGTGTTCGGACGCCAGGCGCTGGTCAACCGCATCACGGTGGCGGCCCGGGCCCCGTCGGCCTTCTCGACGGTGAACGCCGGCTGCTTCCGGGCGTCGGAGTACCTGCTCTGGGTCGCGCGCGACCGCTCGCAGCTGCGCGCCCACCCGGTGCGCGTGCCCCGGGCCCCGGATCGGGCCTATCGGCTGTGGCTCGACAACCCCCAGGACCCCCCACCTGCCTGGCGCCTGCTGCCGCTGTCGACCCAGGCCAAGGACACCGCCGACGCCGACCGCCTGCGCGTCGACCAGGCGCCGCGGGTGGCCCGCCTCGCTGCGATCAGCGACACCAAGGCAGGTCGCGCGACCGTCCGGGCCAAGCAGCGCTCCCTGGCCGCGCCGGACCAGGTCCTGGTGGTCGAGAGGCCCGGCCGGGATCCCCAGTACCTCTTGCGGGGCCAGCAGCTGATCTTCTACGACCGCCAGGTCTCCACCATCGACGGCCGCCGCTGCGCGAGCCGGCCGCTGACCGACATCTGGACAGACATCGCCTGGGAAGGCATCGCCCGCGAAGGCGGCGTGACCTACAAGCAGGGCAAGAAGCCCGAGCGCCTCGTGCGCCGCTGCCTGCAGCTGGCCACGGTCCCTGGGGACTGGGTGATGGACTGCTATGCCGGCTCCGGCACCACCGCGGCGGTGGCCCACAAGATGGGCCGCAGCTGGGTCGCGGTCGAGGCGGGCGATGCGGTCGGGCTCGCCCGCGAGCGGCTCGACCGCGTGGTCGCCGGCACCGATGCCACGGGCATCTCCCGGGCCGAGTCCTGGAGCGGCGGCGGCAGCTACCGCTTCCTGGACGGCGTGCCCTCCCCTGATAGCCTCGCCCTCTCGATCGCCTAGGAGTTCGCCGTGCCCGTGCCGTCCGACCCGCGAGACCGCGCCATGCCCTGGCTGCTGACCACCCTCGCCGCCGCGCTGCTCATCGCCTGCCCCGAGTCCCCGCCAGACGTCGACGAGGGTGGCACGGCTGCCGGCGGCGGGCCGGCGGGAGCGCCCGCCGGAGGTCCCGCTGGCGCCCCCGGCGAAGGCGGCAACGCCTCGCCCCCGCCGGCCGGTGGCGCAGGCGGCGGCGGCACCGCCCCCGAGCTGGATCCAGAGATGGAGAACCCCCAGCACTCCCAGGAAGACCTGGTCAACGACAGCGACGCCGCCACGGTGACCGGGTCCATCGTCTGTGACGACGGCGAAGGCCCGTACCGGCTTCGGCTGTTCGTCCCGCCGCCCGACCTGGGCGGCCCCGACGCGGGCGAAGAGACCGCCGGGCCGCCGTCCCCTCTGGTCAACGTGGAGATCGAAGACGCCGGGGCCTTCAGCTTCAAGTCGCCCAAGGCAGACGCCCTGGTCGTGCTGGCCTACGAGGACCTCGACGAGAACGGCCTGCCCACCCTCGAGGAGCCCCAGTTCGGGCCCCTCCAGGGCAACCCCGTGCCGTTCGCGTCCGACGTGTCGGACCTGACCCTGGACTGCTCCAAGCCGCTGCCCGCGCCGGAGCCCCGCATGGACACGGTGGCCGCGCCAGGAGGCGACGCTGCACCCGACGGCGGACCCCCCGTGGACGCCGTGCCCGCAGCAACCGACGGGCCACCGCCCGCCGAGGGCGAGATGCTGCCCCCCGACGGCGCCCAGGGCCCGCCGCCCGACGGCGCCGCAGGCCCCCCGCCCGGGGACGACCCGCCCCCCGAGGGCAACGCAGCCCCTCCCGGGGACGCCCCGGCCGGCGGACCGCCGCCCGAGTAAGCCTGACGGGGTTCTCCCGGGGGTTCATGCAGGCGTCGGGAGATCCGATTCAAGGAGCATGGAAGCTCCCGCCATCGACCTGACAGACCTCCTCGGCTTCGACGTCGACGATCCCAAGGCCCCAGAGGCCGTCGCCGCATCTCCTCCGGCAGATCCGGTGCCCGAGCAGCCGATGATGACCTTCGAGCTCGAGGACGACGAGGACGACGAGGACGAGCCGGCGTCGACGGGAGCGCTCATGACCCGGGCGCTGAGCGACGAGATCCTGGCGCCACCGGCCGCCCCCATCGACGTGGACGGAGAGGCGCTGTGCCTGTTCTACGACACCGATGATCCGGACACCTGTTCGATGGTCATCGAGGACGACGAGGACGACGGGCTGGACGACGAACCCGAGCCGGTGGTGTCCGGTCCCTCCGTGCGGGTCGTGGCCTTCAACGGCGGACGCTCCCGCGACCTGGTCGCCCCTGGCGCCCACGCCGACCTGGTCGAGCAACCCAGCCTGCACGACCTCCAGGCCCACCTCTTCCACCTCAAGGGCGATCCCCTCGACGCGGTGCACATGCTGCTCAGGAGCCAGATCCCGGCGCCGGACCGGGTGGCTCAGCCCGAGTGTGCGGCGGCGGTGATCAAGGCCCACCACGACCTGCGCTTCTGGGAGCCGCTCCTGTCCAACCGCCGCTTCCAGGGCCACGTGTCGGACCTCGAGGCCGACCTCAGCCTGTTGAAGTCCCACCTGCCGGACCCGAGTCGGTCGGCCCTGTGGGAGCAGTGGAAGCAGGCCCACGATCGGATCCTGGGCCTGCTGCCCGAGGAGCGACGGCTGGCCGTCTGAGCGCAACGACCAGACAGGCGCAGCCCAGCACCGCGATGCTCAGGAACTTGGCCTCCTGGAGGGCCAGGTGCGCAGCGCCGTCCAGGTCCCGCAGCGCCGAGCGGATCGCCCCCAGGCGCCACGCCAGGGCCCCGTAAGCGCCGATCAATACGGGGACACAGCCCCAGGGAAGCTGCCGGCTCGCGACGGCGTTGGCCACGGCCACCCAAGGCAGGATCAGGAAGACCAGGTGGTGCTCGTAGGTGTAGGCCGGGATGAGCACCATCCAGCAGACCAGGGCCCCGCTGGCGCAGGCCAGGCGAATCGGGTCGGCCCACACCGCATCGCGGACCCGGTGGAGCGCCGCCAGCGTGCCCACGGCCAGGCCGATCGTGCTGACCCGGGAGCCCCAGCGGGCGGCCGCCGTGAGCCCGTCGCCGGGAAAGGCCTGGGCCCACAGGTTGGCGATCGAGTGGTTGCCAGACAGGGTGATCGGCACGGTGAGGCCGTTGTAGTCCCCGGTGGCAAAACCTGGCAGCACCTGGGTGTAGAACCAGGCCTGGACGTCCGGGCCCACCAGGGGCAGGGCCAACACCGACAACCCGATCGCCGCGCCACACGCCACCCAGGCCGCCCTGCGCCGGGCGGGGTCCAGCAGCCACCACAGCACGATGAGCCCCGGGCTCATCTTCATCATCGCCGCCAGGCCCATCAGCGCGCCCGCGACCCTGGCGTGCCCGCGCTGAAGCAGCCCCAGGGACCCGACCACCAAGGCGAGCACGGGCAGGTTGGCCTGGCCCATCCAGTGGTTGTCCGGGATGGGGGTATAGGTGACCAGGATGAGGGCGGCGGAGAGCACGGTCGCCGGTCCCGGCAGCCAGCGGATCAGGGCCAGCAGCACCGCCAGCAAGAACAAGCTGTCGAGCACGAACCAGGTCCGGTAGGCGGTGGACAGCTCCAGCGGCAGGACCCAGGCCACGGTGAGCAGGTAGGGCGGCGGGTAGAAGAAGGGGTGCACCCCGCGGCGGGTCCCGTCCTGTCGGGCCAGCCGGCCCAGCACGCGGGTGTCGTAGGGGTTCCGGTCCTGGGCCGCGGCCTGGGCTGCGTAGTAGTAGCTGGCAAAGTCCCGGGCGTGCGCCGCGTCGCGGACCTTGGGCCAGACGTCGCCGATCAGGCCCTGGCCGTGGACGCCCACGGCCAGGAGGAGGACCAGCCAGTAGCTCCACCTGCGCACCCGCAGCCGTTAACCTCACCCCATGTGGCTCCTTGCCCTCCCCCTGCTCGGTCCGGCCTGCGCACCCAAGCCGGCTCCCCCCGCGCCCGCCCCCGAAGCCCTGGCCCCGGCACCGCCCCCAGACGTCACTGAGCTGGTGACCGCCGGCCCGGTCGAGGACCGCGTGTCCCGCTGGCCTGCGGACCTGGTGCTGTTCTACGGGGGCGAGCACAAGGGCAGCCTGGAGACCTGTGGATGTCCCAAGAACCCCCGGGGCTCCTTGGCTCGCCAGGCCGCGTACACCAGCGCCGCGGTGGCGGCCAACCCGGACACCCCCTGGATCAGCGTGCACGGGGGCTACTGGCTGGAGAACGCCATCGCCGACGACGGCTCGCTCCGAGCCGACGTGCCGGTCATGAACCAGTGGATGATCCAGGGCCTGGACGCCGTGCCCTTCGACGCCGTCAACGTCACCTTCGAGGACCTGCCCGGACTCCAGGAGCTCGACCAAGCACCGCCCTGGGCCGTGTCGGCCCACCTGATCGCCGAGCCGGGCACACCGGCCGTCGCAGCGTCGCGAGTGGTCGTCAAGGACGGGCTGCGCATCGGCATCACCGGCATCACCGCCCAGGACATCACCTTTGTCCCGACGCCCGGGTACAGCTTCGCGGACCCCCAAGAGCGGGCGGTCTCGGTGCTCCAGGAGCTCGCCTCCCAGGTCGACCTGCTGGTCCTGCTCGCCTATCGCGCACCCGATGCCGCCCGGGCCATCGCCCAGGCCGTGCCCGAGCTCGACGTGATCATCCACAGCGGCATGCACCGGGAGCTGCACGACCCGGCCCGTGTCGGCGGCGCCATCTGGCTCCGCAGCCACTACCAGACCATGCGCCTGGGCGAGCTCCGTCTCACCACGGCCGATGGCGACGTGACGGCCTTCTTGGACCGCAAGATCGACCTGGACCCGATGGTGCCGGACGACCCGGCCTTGGCCGCCATCTCCCGGGAGAGCCGGGGCGAGCTGGAGAAGATCCAGGCCGCCCTGTTCGGCACGCCGTGATCGGGCTGCTCCTGGCCTGTGCCACCGGGGGCGGCCAGGCCCCGGCACCGGCGACCGAGCCCCTGCCCACGGACATGCACCGGGCCGCCCAGGCCGCCGCCGAAGCCCGGGTGACCGACCCCGCCCGCGGCGGTCCGCCGCTGGTGGGCACCGCCGCTCCCCTGCCGCCGTTCACCGGGGTGGACCGGGCCACGGCCACCTATGTGGGCAGTGGGGTCTGCGCGGGCTGCCACCCGTCGGCCGCCAACGTCTGGCGGGGAACGGCCCACGCCCACGCCCTCGAGACCCTGGCGGCGGCCAGCAAGGCCTACGACCCGGGTTGCCTGCGCTGTCACACGGTCGGGATCGGTCACCCGGGCGGCTTTGGACCCGAGCGCACAAGCGACGACTTCGCAGCCGTGGGCTGCGAGAGCTGCCACGGCCCGGGCAGCGACCACGCGTCAGCGCCGCTCCCGGCCTACGGCGAGCTCCCGGCTGGGCCCTCGGCCTGCGTGGCCTGCCACACCCACGACAACAGCCCGGAATTCCGCTTCGAGGGCTACTGGGACGCCATCGCCCACGGGCGGTGAAGCCAGAGACGAGACGGCCGGACCCCAGGGCCCGGCCGCACTCGATGGAACTGGGGAAGACTCAGGCGGCAGCCGGCCCGTCGTCGCCGATGGCCTCGACAGGGCAGTTCTCCATCGCCTCGTAGCACTGCTCGACTTCTTCTTCGGAGTCGGGCTGCTTGTAGCAGATGTCGTGATCCTCGTCGTCGCTCATGCGGAAGTTGTTGGGCGCTGCGTCCGAACAGACCGAGCAGAGGATGCACTCCTTGTCCACGTAGAAGGACAGGCGCTTGCCTTCGATGGTGGCCTCTCCGTAGATGTTGTCTTCCCACAGGTTGTCGGGATCAGGCATCTCGGCTCCAAGGGAGGTTCAAGGGGCCCTGAAGGTAGCACGCTGGCGCCACTGTGCAACGGCCGCCATCCGTTAGGGGTCGCCCATGGCCGTGCTCAAGATCGCCCAGATGGGCCACCCCGTCCTGCGCCAGGTGGCCGAAGAGGTCCCGGCGGCACTGATCACCTCCCCAGCCCTGGGCCAGCTGCTCGCGGACATGCGCGAGACCCTCGTCGACTACGACGGCGCGGGTCTCGCCGCCCCCCAGGTGCACGTGCCGCTGCGGGTGGTCATCTGCGACTTCAGCGCCGGCGAGCGGGTCCTGATCAACCCCCGCATCCAATTCCTCACCGACGAGGTGATCCGCAGCTACGAGGGCTGCCTGTCGGTCGACGGCATCCGCGCTGCGGTGGACCGCTGCGCCGAGGTCCGGGTCCAGGCGGTCGGCGAAGACGGCGCCCCCCTGGACTTCGTCGCCAAGGACTGGAACGCCATCGTGGCCCAGCACGAGTGCGATCACCTGGACGGGGTCCTGTTCGTGGACCGCTGTGATCCCCAGACCCTGGCATTTGTGGACCAATACCGTCGCTGGGGGCCCCTGGACCCGGCGTTTCAGGTAGACGACGAAGACCCACCTGGGGAAGAGTAGAGGCCATGGGACTCCTGCGCTGGCTCTTCCCCTCCCCCCAGGACCGCATCGACCAGGCCCAGGTCCAGCTGGATGCCGGCGAGTACGCTCGGGCCCGGCTGACCCTGGAGAACCTGGACAGCGCCGAGGCGAACGCCTTGCGGGACCGGGCCCACGCCGGCCTGAAGCACCTGAACCTGGAGCTGGCCGTCGCCGAGGCTCGGGCGGGACAGCCCGGTCGCTCGGCCGAGCACCTCAAGCTCGCGGCCAGCTTCACCGGGACCGGCGACCCCGATCTCAGGGCCGCTCGACGCGAGATCCGGGAGCTCCGCAAGTCCGCAGCGCCCAAGCCCCCGCCCAAGGAGCTCGCCCTGGCCAGGGACCCCGAGGTCCTCCACGCTGGGCCGGTGTCCGAGGCCGACGTCTGGTCCCTGCCGCCCGACGATCCCCGCCTGCAGTACGCGATGGCCCTCGAGGGCTACCCCTTGGAACTCCGCGCGCGGCTGCTGGCCCTGGGCACCGAGTTTGCCCTGGCCGTGGGCCAGGTGGCTGCCGGCCAGCCCGCCCAGGCCATCCAGGCGCTGGGCAGCTTCATCGAGCTCGAGCCGGCCGCGCGCTGGGAGCGGGCCCGGGCCGCCCACGCCGCCGGGGAACTGGGCCTCGCGGCGTCGGACCTACAGGCCTTTGGCGATCAGTTCGGCCACCAGGTGTTGGGGGGCGTGCACAGCGCGGCCCTGTTGAGCCGCATCCTGGCCGAGCAGCGACGCCTGCCCGAGGGCCTGGACGTGCTGGAAGCAGCCCTGGTCTCCGAGCCGAACCACCTGCAGCTGCTGGGCGCCCGCACCGGCTTGCTCGAGGGCGTGGGCCGCTTCGCCGAAGCCGACGAGGCCGCCCGCGAGCTGGTCAAGCTCGCCCCCAGAGACATGGGGCTCTACAAGCTCATGGCCCGCTGTCGGGTCCGCGCCGGCAAGCGGGTCGAGGCCATGCAGGTCCTGGAGAGCGGGCTGAAGGGCAACTGCAGCACCGGCCGGTGTGGCTCCCAGGCCTTCGACGTCGAGGCCGGTCGCATGCTCGCCCGGCTCTACCTAGAGGATCGGCTGGATCCCAAGCGGGTCGAGGAACTGCTGGCGCGGGTCCGCAGTGGGGCCCGACAGCACACCTGGCTGGACACCTACCTGGACACCCTCCAGGCCCGCAACGCCGGGGACCCCGGTGCGGTCGAGCGAGCAAAGCAGCTCCTGATCGGGCTGGCCGATGGGGATCCACGCGGCGGCCTGGTCCGCGAGGCCTTTCCCGCGCTGACGGGCTGATCACCCCACCAGGTGGCGCCAGGCCTTCTTGCGCCGGGCCTCGTTGCGCAGGAAGCGCCGGATGAACGCGTGCCGCTGGGGCGGGCTGAGAGAGCCATGGCCCACCTGCTCCGCCCGGCGCCGGGCCACGATCTGCAGGATGATCCCGGCCGCCACCGACACGTTGAGAGACTGGGTCACCCCGACCATCGGCAGCTTGACCACGCCGTCGCACAGGGACCTGGCCACCGGGCTCACGCCGGTCAGCTCACCGCCGAAGAGCAGGGCGACCGGCCGGTCCACCGGGACCTGTTCCGGCGTCAGGGCGTCGTCGGTGAGGTGGCACACATAGAGGGCGTGATCACGCTCCCGGAGCGCACCGACGCAGGTCTCCGTGGTCTCGTGAAAGGCCAGGTCCAGCCAGCGCTGGGCGCCCTTGGCCGCGCCCGCGACCGGCCGGAACTCATTGCAAACCAGGTGGGCCTCGTGCACGCCGAAGGCCTCGGCGGAGCGCAGGATGGCCGACACATTGTGGCGACGGTTCACCGCCTCGGCGACCACCGCCAGCCCGCCGATCCGGACGTCGAGCACGTCCAGGAGTCGCCGCAGCCTGCGGTCCGTGACGGCCTGGGCCAGGGGCCACAGGTCCTGGGGCACCCGCTGCAGCAGTTCTTCGCGGTCGTCCACCCTCCCGGGATATCACCGCGCCCCGGAGATCGTGATGTCCCAGCCCCGCCGCCCCGCCCCCGAGCTCACCGGCAAGCAGCGCCGGTTCCTACGCGGCCTGGGGCACGATCTGCACCCGGTGGTGCACGTGGGCCAGCACGGCCTGACCGAGGGCTTGCTCGAGAAGGTGGTCGAGGAGCTGGGCCACCACGAGCTGATCAAGGTCAAGATCGCCCAGGGCGTCATGGACACGATCAAGGCCACCGGCGAAGCACTGGCGGAACAGACCGGGTCCCACCTGGCCCAGGTGCTGGGGCGCACGGTGCTGCTGTACCGGATGCGCAAGCACGACAGCGAGATCTTCTTGCCCGGTCGGGACTAGTCTCGCACTAATTCTCGAAGCGGAACGGCTGGCGCACCACCACCTGGTCCGCCACCTGGGGCCACTCGGCGTCGTAGAGGGCAGTGGCGAAGCAGCTCAGGGGCCCCATGGGCACCTCGCTGTGGTCCAGGACCTCGACTTCGCTCAGGCCCTGGGCCGTGAGCACGAACTCCAGCTCGACCTCCCCGGCCAGGCTCGGGTCCATCATCCACCCTTGGTGCAGGCAGTCTCGAACGTCCGGCACGACGGCCGCCAAGCTGTCGCCGAGGGCCGCTCGCAGGGCAGCGTCCTCGGCCCCAGTGTCGACCGACGACGGTGCCGCGAACGCACTCTGGGTGCGGGTGGGCAGCTCGGGCCGGGGCACGCGGGTCCGTGCGCCGGGCTCCGGGCGCCAGCGGCTCTGCGCGGGTTCGGGGACCACAGCAGGGGGCGTCTCGTCCAGGGACGACCCGGACGCTGGTGGCGCCACCCCCGCTTCCTCGGCTTGGGCCTCGGCCCGCTCGCGGGCGTTCTTCCCCATCAGCGACATGACGAAGATCACGCCGGCCACGATCACCAGCCGATAGGCCGCCCGTCGCTGGTGGTACACGTCGATGCGGTAGGGATCCCGGGCCATCTCTCCCCAGTCGGCCCAGGACCGGCGCGACTGGAGCCGGACTCGGTCAGCGCACGAGCCAGTCCGGTCGATTCAACGTGGCCTCGTCCAGTGCCGCCAGCCGCTGGAGCAGCATGCCGGCCGCCCGGAAGACGTCCGAGTGGCCACGGTCGGGCCCGACGGGCAGCGCGACAGGCGGGGCCAGATCGCCTCGGGTCAGGTGCAGGTGGTGCAGCTCATCGACCAGGAGCCCGGCCATGTCGTAGGTGTCCCCAGGGTCGACGCGCAGGGCGGTGATGCGGTTGACCCGCAGGGAGATCACCGAGTGGCCCGACCGTCGGGCGATGACACCGATGCGCTCGAAGCAGTCCACCAGGCGGGCATGGACCGCCGGGGCGTCGATGTCGGGGCTCACCGATGCCCGACGAGGGAAGACCGAGCGAGTGGGAAAGACCCGAAGGAGGCGCTCGACATAGGCCAGGGCCAGAGCCACTTGCTCCTGCACCTCGCAGGGGGAGTAGGGCACGTTCAGGAGCAGGTTCGCCTGGCGGTTCAGCTGGAGCAGGGCCCGGCACACGTGACTCGGGGTCGCCCGGTCGTCTCGGGGAGCGGGCACCGGGTGCACCGTGGCCTCGAGCTGCGCACCGACCGCGGTGACCATGGGGGTGAGGTGTTCGACCAGCGCCAACACGTCCCGGGGCTGGGGCACCCTCTGCGGTCTGTCGGGACACGGCACCTGGGACAGGCCTTGCTCCCGGCAGAGCCGCTCGACCTTGTGGTGCAGCGCTCGGGCCTGGGAATAGACCTCGCGAGGTTGCGCACCGTGGACGCGCAGCGGTGACCCGGTGGCGGCCTCGCGCCCCATGCCCGCGCGTACCCCGTCGAGGTGTGCCGTGGTGGCCTGGACCGCCAGGAGCACATCGGGCGGCTCGACGCTGGGCTCCGACGGGCGCAGGCCCATCCAGACCGGAATTCCTCTGAGCGCAGACAAGAGCCCCATGAAGACCCCAACGGATCTCTGGAGCCGTTCCTGAGGCGCTCAGTCGTAGATGGACTCCACGGTGAACTTCTCGGTGACGAATCCGGTGGTCACGGCGATCGGCGCCAGGTCGGGCCGCATGTAGGCGCCCTCGGCGACCAGGCCCTCGAAGGTGCCCTGGTCAGTCTCGACCGCGGCGGCCTCGAAGGTCAGGGTGTACATGCCCATCTCGGGCCCCACCAGGGAGATGTCCACCGGCCCGTTCGGCGGCGGCAGGTAGTAGTCCCGTTCCTCCTGGTTGATGTTGGACAGGTACAGGAAGACCAGATCGGCCCGCGGATCGACCGTCAGCTCCAGGGACAGGTTGTCCTCGTCCCATGCGGGTATCGCAGGAGGCGTCTGCATCGGCCCGATCTCGGCGACCCCGTCCACCACGTCGGCCGACCGCAGGGACTTGGCGCCCAGAGTGCCCAAGCCGCCCACTTCGAGGTAGGCCAGGACCTGGCTGTCGCTCCCGTCCCAGCCGAAGAAGCTGCCGGGCACCCGGGAGACGTGGTGTTCGCCGGCGAAGCCGCGGCCGAAGCCGACCACCGCCGGGCCTTCTGGACCGCTGCCGTCGAGCGCGACCAGGGTCGCCGGGTTGTCCAGGGCGAAGCCCTCGGGCCACTCGGGCAGCGTCACCTGGACCGCCTCGGACAGGGACGTGGCGGGGGCGACCTGGAGCTCCAGCGGGGTCTCGGCCGGCACCGTCAGGCCCGGGTCGTGGCTGTAGACGAAGCCGTCCATGTTGCTGAGCAAGAAGTCCAGCGCCTCGTCCAGGTTGCTCAGGCCCAGGATGGCGTCGGCCAGAGGCACGGGCCCGGCCATGCTCCAGACGCCGGCGTCGCCAGACCAGGCGGGGGTCAGCCACTCCTCGAAGTACTCATCGATCGCCAGGTTGCCGGGCACCCGGACCTCGAGCCCGAAGATCTCGACGTCGCGGTTGGGGCTCAGCACCTCGTCGGCCCGCCAAAACAGCGGGCCCAGGCGCAGGCTGCCGCCGGCGATGCCCAGCACCACCCAGCCCGCGCTCTTCTCGTCGTCGGAGAGCGGCGGCAGGTTGGAGAAGTCGAAGGTGCCCTGGATCTCGCTGTCCGGGTCGAGCTGCCCGCGCAGGCGCAGCGGCACGACGAGCTGTCGGCCGACCACGTCCATCACGGTCGCTGGGATGCGGCTGTCGTCGTCTGCCAGGCCGGTGCAGGTGACCGGCTCCCCGGCTGGCACGGGCAGGGAGACCCCTCCGGTGACCGGATCCACCGCGCCGCTCCCCTCACCGCAGTGCACGGTCGCCGCGGACAAGGGGAGCCCGGTCTCGGCGGCCACCAGCTGCACCCGCAGCTCGGGCACGGCCTGGACCGTGACGGCCGCATGCACGACCAGACCATCGTGGTAGCCCGAGATGCTCGCCTGGCCGGGGGCGATCGCCGTGGCCACGCCGTCTGCCGCCACGGTCACGACCCCGGTGTCGGAGCTCTCCCACGCCGGCGTGACGTCGACCGTGTCACCGGCCAGCGTGTGCACCGCCCGCAAGTCCCACGTGGCGCCCGGGTCCACCCGAAGCTCCCGGGGGGAGACCGACAGCACACCCAGGTCGATCTCGACCCCCTGTCCGGAGTCGGGGGTGGTCTGGGAGTCGGTGTCCGCAGCGCCGGAGTCCGTGGGGTCCGCGGAGTCCAGGCCCGACGGGGCGGAGTCGGACGTGTCCACGGGCGCTGTGGTCCCGGTGGTGTCGTCGGTGCAGCCCAGGGCCGCGAGCAGGAGCAGTGGGGTCATGATCCCTCGAACCTAACGCCGGGCGAGGACGCAGGGTGCCCAAGGTTGACACCGAAGGACCCCGGGTGCGCTACACACACACTGCCCTCGACACCGCCTCTGGAGGGTCTCTCGATGCTGTTCCTCGTCTCCAGCCTGGCCTGCGCTGTCCCGGCCGTCGACACCGCCGACGAGCCCAGCGCCACGGTCACAGACACCGGTATGGCCACTTCATCCACCGCCACCGACCAGGGCCGCCGGGTGCCGGCCGAGTGGGAGCCTCAGGCCAGCATCTGGCTCCAGTGGCCGCGGACCTATGAGCGCAGCTACGAGCCCGCCCTGGCCCAGGTGGTGGCCGAGATCCTGGAGCACGAAGCCGTGGACCTGCTGGTCCACGACGCCCGGACCCGCACGAGCGCCGAGCAGGCCCTGGCGGAGCACGGCGGGCTGGACACCAGCGTGATCGGCGGGGCGCCGAGCCCCCAGGGCCACTCCCTCACCTGGCACGACATCCCGAACGACAGCGCCTGGATGCGGGACAACGGGCCTCGGTACGTGGTCGAGGACGGGGAGCTACGCATCCAGAACTGGGAGTTCGACGGGTGGGGCGGCGCCTTCGGCGACTTCCCCGTCGCCGACGACAACGCCGTGCCAGATGCGGTGGGTGCGGTGCTGGGCCTGTCGGTCGACGCGGTGGACATCGTGCACGAGCGCGGAGACCTGGAGTTCAACGGGACCGACACAGTCATCCTGAACTGGACCGTGATCGGAGACCCCAACCGCAACCCCGGCATCACCCAGGACCAGGTGGTGGACGCCATGAAGACCTGGTTCGGTGTGACCCGCGTGGTGCTCCTGGAGGGGGCCCCTAGCGGCGACCTGACCGGGGGCCACGTGGACGGCATCGCCCGCTTCATCGACGCCGAGCGGGTGGTGGTCGCCGACTGCTCGTCCGAGAGCGCCTGTCAGCCCGGCGACGCCGACGACCAGATCTACGACGACAGCGCCGCCCGCCTCGAGGCCGCGGGTCTGGAGGTCATCCGCTGGCCCTTCCTGACCCGGGTGACCCACAAGGGCGTCACCTTCGACACCGACTACATGAACTGGCTGGTCGGCAACGGCTTCGTGATCACCGTGGGCTTCGGCGACACCGGCGCCGACGCGGCCGCCGCAGCCCAGCTCGAAGAGTGGTTCCCGGGCCGCGAGGTGACGGTGATCGAGATGCTGGACAGCTGGCTCGCCGGGGGCGGCGTGCACTGCCACACCAACGACCAGCCCCAATGGCCGGTGCAGTGATCGTCAGCGGCTGAATTCGACGCTCAGCTCACCGGAGTCCGAGGCGTGGGCGTAGCGCAGCCGTACCCGGGCCGCGTCCCCCTCGAGAGGCCAGGCCAGCTCACGCCGGGCCCCGGCGGCCAGGGCCTCGTCCGAGACCAGGACATAGACCCCGTGGAGCGTCGCCCCGCGCCACTCCATGAGCACGAGCTCCTCGATCTGGAGCACCCGCTGGGCCGTGACCGCGATCTGAAGCCCACGCACCCAGTCGCCAGCCGCATCCAACCGGACCTCGGGGTCGTAGGCATAGGCTTCCATGGGGGCACTCCTGACCAACGCGGTCCAGTTCCCTATCGGGTCTTGTCGGACCGACCCGGTTGTGACTACAATACAGAACCAGTCACTTGGTCAGGACCGTCGGTGGAACCGGAGAAACAGGAACGCATCCTCGACGCCGCCACGGAGCTCTTCGCCCGCTTCGGCTACCGCAAGACCTCCATCGACCAGGTCGCGGGCCAGGCCGGCGTGGGCAAGGGCACCGTGTACCTGATGTGCGCGTCCAAGTCGGACCTGTTCTATCAGGCCGTGCACCGGGAGATCCGCCGCTGGACCGCCCTGGTCTCCAGCCGCATCGACCCGCGGCTACCCGCGGATCAGCTGCTGATCCAGAGCAGCATCGACGCGACTCGCTACATCGAGGACAGGCCCCTGGTCCGGGACCTGTTGCTGGGCAACTACACCGAGATGTTGCCGGTGTGGACCGACGAAGCCGACGGCCTCAAGGCCATCGCCCGACGCCACGTGGTGGAGATCCTGCACATCGGCATGCGCCAGGGCCGGTTCCGGACGGACCTGGACGTGGAGCGCGTGGCGCGGATGCTCCAGGAGATGCAGGCCATGGGCTTGTTGTTGTCGTACCGGGAAAAACGCTCCCTCGAAGAGCAGCTCGACTTCGGCGCGGTGTGTCTGGACGTGCTGCTGCGAGGGCTCACCCGCCGTTGAAGCGACCGGCCGCCATTTTTTTTGGACGCAAACTGACCAGGAAACCATTTTAGTCAACTGTTCACCCAAGGAGAAGCCCATGACCGCCCAGCCCACGACCCGAGACCCGCGCCACAGCCTTCGCCAGTGGCTCGACCACGCCGCAGACGTCTGGGTCCGCACGCTGTTGTTCCGTCAGCCGATGGCCAAGGCCTACATCCTGAGTGCCTACGCCGACGCCGAGTCCGGGGGCGAGGCCCGCTTCTTCGAGCTGGTGGGGGACTACATCCAAGACCCCCGGCTGCAGCGGCTGGTGCGCCTGCACGAGGCCGACGAGGAGCGCCACGCGGCCGCGTTCAGCGCCGCCCGAGAGGCCCTGGACTTGCCCGTGCTCCCCGTGCCCAGTCGGCTGCGGACCATCGAACGCCTGTCGGAGCGGGCGGGCCACCTGCTCGAGCGTCCACCCCAGACCGACTCCGACGTCGTCCAGGCCTATCAGCTGCTCTACGTGGTCGAGGAGCGTGCCCTGAGCGACTTCGGACGAGCCATCACCGCCCTGGAGCGGACGGGGGACCACCGCACCGCAGACGTGCTTCGCGGCATCGCGGCCGACGAGAAGCGCCACCTGTCCTACTGCCGCAGCATCGGCCGCCACTACGCCGCAGAGGGCGACTTCGACAGCGGGCTGGACCGGTTCCGCACCCTGGAGGCCCAGCTCTACCGGGATCAGGCCCAGGGCACCATGGACCACATGCTGCGCCTGGGCCTGGTCCACCTCCACGGCCTCAAGGGCTGGGTGGTGCGGGCGGTCCTGGCGCTGGGCGGGCGGTTCCGGCCCGCCACCCACGCCCGCCTGCTGGCTGTCTGAGTCGGAACAGCGCCTACTCCTGCTGCGCCTTCCGGTGGTCCATCACCTTGCGGATGCCCTCGTCGGTCACGAAGTCGTGGTCGTCCAGGAACTTGGCGGTGTCCCAGTGGTCCAGCTCCCAGCCGGGCATGGTCTGCTCGACGTAGCTGTCCCAGCCCCGGCCCCCCCACACGTCGTAGACCGCTGCTCCTGCAAGGAAGGCCCCGATCTCGGTCGTGCGCTCTGACCAGCCGATGACGCCGGACCAGTGGGTGGCGACGTCGGCGGTGATCAACGCCGTGCGCTGCGTCTGGTCCACCTCGAGCAGCTCGTCGTTGACCGCGACGAAGTGCTTGGTCTCCCCGAAGGCATCGGTCCGGGTCTCGATGTGGGTGGCTGGGCCACCAGGCTCCCCGTCGAACAGGCCATCGGGCCGATACCAGTCTTCGGGGTCGTGGTCGTTGCGGGCCGTGTGAGAGACGAAGGCCTTCGAATAGCCCACATAGGTGTTCGCGATGTGCACGGCCTTGCTGGCCAGCTCGCCCTGGTTCTCGACCGCCGCCGCGACGTCGTAGATCCGGTCCTCGGCGTCGGCGATGCCGTCGCCGTCCTGGTCCTGGAAGACGAGCTTCTGGGGGTCGTTGGGAAAGACGTAGTTCTTGGACTGCCAGGCGCTCCCGGCGGCCACCAGACGGGACATCTGGTCGTAGTCGTAGCGATTGGCCAGAGCCACCAGGCCCCGCTCGAAGCTGACGGGCATGTCCCGGAAGTACTCGCTGTCCTTGGTGAACACGAAGTGGGCCTGGGGGTAGGCCTGGCTCAGCCGGGACTGGAAGACCTTGGACTTGCAGGCGTCGTTCCAGAAGAAGTCGGTGCTGTCCGCGGCATCGGGCGCCACACCGAGGGCCCGGTCCAGGGACGTGCCGAGCTGGGAGTGGTCGCCGAACATCGTGACCTGGACTTCGTCGTTGTCCATGTCGACGAACGTGTCCTTGTCGCTGTAGCCCTCCTTGATGATGTCGATGGTGTAGGTGATGGTCGGCAGGGTCGGATCGTCCGGCGCGACCTGGTAGGTGACCCGCCAGTGCGTGTCTTCGTCGAGCTTCTCCAAGGTCGCGCCAGGGCGGGCGAAGGCGTCCTCGAAGTCCGAGTACGCAAACCCGTCTGAGCCGGTGCGGAGCATCACCGAGACGTCGGTGCGCCCGTCGGCGAAGATGCTGTCGTAGTCGGGCTCGCTGGGCAGGAACTTCTCGAGCAGCGCAGCGACCCTGGGGTCGTCGACACCACGGCGCCACAGGTTGATGGCGATCTGCCGCTCCAGGAGCGGGTCCTCGACCCCGTCGGCGATGGCCAGCAAGGCGTCGATCAGCGCCGTCAGGTCGTCCCCATCGGCCTGGGCCGCACCGAGGAGCGCGTCGATGAGCCCGGCAGCGTTGGCGGTCGCCTGGGTGTGTTCGCCCCCGAGCTCTCCGATGGCGTCGACCAGCATGGCGGCCGCTGCAGCCCGGTCATCGGCGGAGAGCTGAGCCGCGCGAGAGTCGGCGTCGGCCATGTCCAGGGGCCGGCCCAGATCCTCTGGGCAGTACTCCGCGACGCCACTGGTCTCGTCGTAGATGGTCGAGATGACAGCGTTCAGGTCCCCCAGGGCTTCGGGGGGTGGATCGCACTCCTGGGCCAGGGCAGCGCCTGCGAGCAGCAGGACCAGCCCGGTCACGGCGTCACCCCCAGGGCGCGGGCGCGGTCGTTGAGGTCCGTGACCCGGGCGTCATCGGGGCGGAGCTGGTGCAGCGCCGCCAGCTGAAAGCGCAGGGCCTGGAGGGCGTCGGGGTCGGTCACCCCACCGGACTCCCAGACCGTCACGGTGTCAGCCGCGCGGACCAGGACCGCCTCTTGGGCTGCGGCCGACGACAGCGCCTCCATGTCCTGGTGCAGGCCATCGGCGTGGGCCTTGAGCTTCACCGCCGCCCTGCAGTCGGGCTCGTCCTCGAGGGTGCGCTCGAGCAGGATCCGAGCCCGCTCCAGCACCGCCGCCTTGTCGATGGGATCGGCGTCAAAGGCCTGGTCGATCAGGTCGCTGGCGGCGTCCACCCGCGCGCTGGCGTCGGGGCCGCACCGGGCAGAGTCGGCCGGGGTTGACAGGATCAGGGTCAAGCTGAGCAGCAGCATCTTGCGTCTCTCAGGGAGGAGGGGCGCCGGCTGGACCGGCGAGGGCGGCCCACCTATCGTCCCATGGGGCACGCCCGGAACAATTCACGGGCTTGGCACGGGCTTCTGCCCACCCCTCAAGGCCGGCCTCGGTCCTGGCGATCCATGGGGTGTTGCCCGCCACCGTGGAGTCTGCCATCCGCCTGACCCTGCTCCTCCTGGCCACGACCGCGAGTGCCGGGCTGCTCGACAGGGGCGAGCGCTCCAAGCAACGAGCCGCCTGCGATGCGGGTGACCGGGTCGCCTGCGACGCCCTGAAGTGCCACGACGGCAACAACGACAAGTGTCTCTACATGGGCCTGCGGGCGGTCAAGGCGGGCCAGGTCGACCAGGCCCTGCGGGTCTTCGACCACGCCTGTAGCGAAGACCTCGCCGGCGCCTGCGTCGAGGCCGGGTGGCTCTACAGCGGGCTGGGCCCCGGCGATCCCACGAACCCCGCGCTGGGCCGGGAGCGCCTGGCCAAGGCCTGTGAGCTCGGGGAACCTCGTGGCTGCCGCAGCCTGGCGTCGTTCTACGGCCAGGATGCCTTCCAGCACATGTCGCGCTGGTCCACCTACCGGCGCCAGTGCAGCGAGACCGTCGACGGCCAGGCCGAGATCCCCGGCGCCTGCTACGTCGCGGGCTGGTTCTGGTTGGAGGGGCTGGGCGTCAAGGCCGATCGCGCCCAGGCCTGTCGCAGCCTGACCCAGGGGTGCGATGCGGGCTCCGGCGCGGCCTGTGAGGCCGCTCTGGACCACTGCGGCTGATCACGGCCTCGTTCAATACTCGTCCTTGCGCCGCACCCAACCCATGGCCCCGGTCTGGGCTTCGTCCCGACCCTGGGGGGTCAGGTCGAGCAGGACATAGGTCCCCATCAGTTCGTCCAGGCCCCGCGAGTAGGTCGAGTAGGTGTGGAAGATTCGCTCGCCGTCACGCACGAACACGCTCAGTCCGGGCATCTCACCGCGAACCTGCAAGGTGCCGTAGTTGTAGTCCCCGGGCTCTGTCGCGGTCCGGGAGAAGCTCACCCCGAAGTCGGCGTTGAAGCTGGAGTCGGCGGACGAGACCCAGCGGTGGCTCCAGCCCATGCGGGCCGAGAAGGCGGTCAGCTTCGCCAGCGGCGCCAGAGACACCCAGGCCACGCTCGTGTCCCGATGCACGATGTGCGGCAGCGCGCCCTGGAGGTGGTCCGTCACGTACGAACAGCTCTTGCAGCCATTGTCCCACTCCGGGTCGTACATGAAGTGGTACACGATGAGCTGCCGGCGGCCGTCGAACAGCTCCAGGAGTGAGACCGGGCCGTCGACGCCAGAGAAGACGTAGTCTGTCTCGACCGCGACCCAGGGCAGCTCGCTCCGTGCGCGGGCGAGGGCGTCCCGCTGCCGACTGTGTGATTTCTCGAGATCCAGCAGGGCCAGCCGGTGCTGAAGCCACGTCTCGCGATCGACGATGGGGGGTCGTGAGGCCATGTCTCGGGCCTAGTACCTCGTCAAGGGGGCTCTGACCGGTCCTCGCTTGCCCTCGAATCCCCTGGCGGCGGCGGCCTCCGCACCGCATTCGCGATGCCCGTTTGTCGGCCGCCACCACCAGGGTCTCCGATGGCGGCGCGATCAACCGGTCATTTCCCCCTTGACGAGGTACTAGCGTGCCCGAGAGTCCGCCGCGACCGGGGGCGGCCGACGAACGATGGAACCGCTCATGGAACCGATCCACGGCGATGCCACTGATTTTCATTTTTTGTGTATTATAACTATTTTCAGCTTGGTAAGGTTCCGCCGCCTTCTCGGCACCCCCACCCGCACTCCTCTCGGAGATGAACCATGGCCCCCAAGACCCCTTGGGTCCGGCTCGCCGGACTGCTCTGTCTGCTCCCCCTCACCCTGGTGATCGCCTGCGGAGATGACACCAGCGGCGACTCCGGAGACTCCGGGACCGCCACCACTGCCGATGCCGACGCCGACACCGACACCGACACCGACACCGACACCGACACCGACACCGACACCGACACCGACGCCGACGTGGCGGGCTTCGCCATCACGGGGCTGGGGGTGGATCTCTACCAGGGTCTCCCGAGCTCTGAGGGCCTGTGCCTGGCACTCCTGGATCCCAGTCCCCTGCTCTACGGCCAGCCCGCCGAGGTCCTGGACGGCACGCTGACCGCCGAGACCGGCGGCTTCGGCTTCCAGGACGTGGTGACCGACAGCCAATTGGGGCTCATCTTGTCCCTCGCGGACTGCGAAGGGGCCACCGCGAGCGTGTACCCGACCAACACGGGGATCCTGCCCACGGCCTACGAAGGGCTCGGTGAAGGCGACGAGGTCAACGACCAGATCGCCTGGAGCATCAGCCTGACCTTCCTGGGCGGCATCCAGCAGAGCATGGCGGCCGCGGGCTACGCCAGCGACCTCGCTGCGGACGGCTTCGTGCTTGGCTTCGTGTTCGACAGCATCGGCCAGCCCGACGACGGCGTGGTCGTGGGCTGTCGGGAGTGCACGGTCTACTACGCCGACGCCGACCCGAGCGACGGGCTGTTCACCACCCAGGGTGCGCTGAACACCGCCACGTCGGCGGCCGGTGGCGCCATGTGGCTGATCCCGGCCGCGACCCTGGAGTCCTTCACCGCCACCAGCGACCACGCGACCTATCGGGAGCAGGTGCTGGGGAGCGAGGCCGGCTCGGCGACACTGGGTATGTTCACCGCGGATCCCTGACCGAGCTGCGGCCCATGCCCCCCGACGACCGCCGCACCTACTACGACCACGAGCCGGCCTACCGGGACCTGGCCGCCCAGGGCGGGCGCGGCTGGGAGGACAGGTCTCCCGACGCCGGCCACGACCCCTACGCAGGCCTGGAGATCCTGTTCGGGTTCCCGCTGCTCCCAGCGGCGGGGGCCCGCGTCCTGGACCTGGGCTGTGGCGGCGGCCAGGTCTCCCTGGCCCTGGCCGCTCGGGGCTTCGAGGTCCTCGGGCTCGACTTCTCGCCATCGGCCATCGCCCTGGCCCGGGCCAACGCCACAGCCGCCGGTCAGAGCGTGCGCTTCGAGGTCGCCGACTGCCTGGACCCGCGCTGCGTGGTCCCCGGGACCTTCGACCTGGTGGTCGACCACCACGTGCTGCACTGCATTGTGGGCGACCCGGATCGCCAGGGCTTCCTGGGACTCGTGCACCGCGCGCTGAGGCCGGGTGGCCTGTTCTTCAGCGAGACGATGAGCGCCGAAGGCGAGCTGGACCACGCCCACTACAGGATCGACCCCGAGACCCGGGTGAGCCTGGCGGGCAACCGGGTGATGATCCTGCGGGACGAGCTGCACGGTGAGCTGGGCCGAGCCGGACTCCAGGTGGTGCACCACGAGACCCGCATCGACCCGGACGACCCGCCCTCGGGAGAGATGCTGCTCACCTTTGCGCTCAGGGTGGCCGCGTCCTGACCGATGACCGGGCGTGGACCCGGACCTCTTCGACGCCCTCACCGCACCGGACTGGGACCTGGCCCTGTGGCTGGCGATGGCCCGGACCCTCGGCGGCCCGGTGCTCGAGCTCGGCTGTGGCACCGGGCGGGTCGCCCAGAGACTACAGCAGGACGGCCACGCGGTCTTCGGGGTCGAGCACGACCCTGCGCTGGCACGGCGGGCGGGCCGTCGCATAGGGCACCGACGGGTGTGGGTTGGCGACGTGCGCGGGTTCAAGGCAGCGGAGCCCTTCCCCCTGGTCCTGATCCCCTGCAACATGCTGTCCCTGTTCCAGGACCCTCTCGAGCTGCTGCGGGTCGCCAGTGAAAACCCAGCCCCGGGCGGGCACCTGGCCTTCGACCTGGTGGTCCCCGAGGGCCGCTCCTGGGGGGAGCCGCCCCACCGCTGGGTGCAAGAGGCCGACGGCGTCCGGCGCGGCGGGGACTTCGATCCCGAGACGCGCACCCACCGCGGATGGGCCAGCTCCGAAGGGCGACACTGGGCACAGACCACCTTCTACCCGCCCCTGCCGTCGTGGCCCGCGCTCCTGGACCAGGCTGGGCTGCGCCAGGTCCGGCAGGTCGACGAGGGGGGCCGTCCCCCGTCCCCAGCGTCACGGATCGCCGTCGTCGTGGCGCGCAAGGCGGCGTGAGCGCCGACCCGGGCGCTCACAGCCGCAGGGGGGCCTCTACGGCGGTCGCGATGTCGTCTCCCGCTTGGGGCCTACTCTTCGGCCCCGGTGTCGCCGGTGTCGCCGCCACCCCCCGTGTCGTCGGTGGGCTCCTCGGTGCCCTGCCCGGACCCAGCGCCTCCGCTGCCGCCTCCGCCGCCCAGCGCGGCCGACTCGCAGGTCTCGTCTGGGCCGCACTCGCGGAACCCCTCGGAGTCCCCTCCGGAACAGCCGACCCAGGCCCACACAGCGAGCGCAGAGAGCAGCAGAGGGGCGGAACGGGGCATGGGGTCGCCCCAGAGTGTCACGAACCGGCGCTCTCGGCCCGAAGCGCCCAGAGGATCGAGCGGAAACCCAGGTCAGGGACGGCCGACCGACGCCCACCAGGGTGTGTTCTCGTGCTGCTCGCCGAAGACGAACGCCAGCTGAGCACGAAGACCGTGGCCCCACCCAGCGCACCCAGTCCCCCCAGCAGACCCAGGCAGCCGATCCTGAGCACCCGGCGCATTCGACCTCCCACAGCCCTCCTAAGCC
>Ga0114932_10001077_pt1 | contig 32081 bp, 29 predicted proteins | sample 2SBtaG_2_FD_87286 | JGI IMG/M metagenome (GOLD analysis project Ga0114932, IMG submission 87286) | Deep subsurface microbial communities from Kolumbo volcano to uncover new lineages of life (NeLLi) - 2SBTROV12_ACTIVE470 metaG | ecosystem: Environmental > Aquatic > Marine > Volcanic ...
CGCAGGGCGTAGACGACCGTGCCATCGCCATCGGCCGCGCGGACGCGCTCCGCTGAGGGCTCGGTCATCCGGAGGCGAGCGAAGAAGACCCAGAGCCCGGTCAGGAAGTACAGCGGACCCCACCGGCGGACCATGCCCGAGCGGTGGAGCTCTGGCGGCGCGTGCTTCATCGGGCCTCGTCCGCCAGGCGGCGGTGCACGCGCTCGGGGAGCTGCACCAGCTTGCCAGCGCGATCCACGCACACCATCTCGACGTCGCCCTCGACCAGCGCACGCGCCCCGTCGGACCGCCACGCGGCCTTCTTACAGGTCACGCGCCAAGGGGTGGACGCCGCGAGCTCCGAGCGGATCTCCAGGACGTCGCCGTGCTTGGCGCCCTCCCGGAACTTCAAGCGGACCTCGTACACCACGAAGCCCACGCCATCCTGCTCGAACATCTCGGCGAGCTCGTCCACGCCGAACACGTGTTCGCGGGCCCGCTCGAAGTACTTCAGGTAGTTGGCGTGGTACACGAGCCCCGAGTGGTCGGTGTCCTCGTAGTAGATGGTCACCGGGTGGACGTGGGTGCGGGCCATGCGTCCAGCTAACACCGCGACCCCTGACAACGAGCCGGCCGGAGGGCTACACTCGCGTTCGTCACCATGATGGTCCTCCTCTTGTTGTCGTGCTCGAAGGAGCTCACGACCGACTCCGCGGTCCCCGACGTCGACCACGACGGCTGGGCGGACGAGGACGACTGTGCGCCCGAGGATCCGGCGGTCCATCCCGGCATGGACGAAGAGCCCTACAACGGGATCGACGACGACTGCGACGAGGACACACCCGACGACGACCTGGACGGCGACGGCTTCGAGCTGGACGACGACTGCGACGACGAGGACGCTGGCATCCACCCCGACGCACCCGAAGTCTGTGACGGGGTCGACCAGGACTGCGATGGGGAGGCCGACGACCACACCGGGCTCTGGTACGGCGACTTCGACGGTGACGGCTACGGCGACGACACGCTGACCGCGTTCGAGTGCGAGACCGGCATGGTCACCAACGCCAGCGACTGCGACGACCTCGACGCCGCAGTCCACCCGGGGGCCACCGAGGTCTGCGACGACGCGGGCACCGACGAAGACTGCGACGGGCTCGTGGACGACGACGATCCGAGCGTGTCCACAGAGTCCATGCCGAGCTGGTACCTCGACGTGGACGGCGACGGCTACGGCCAGGACGCCAGCGTTGCGGCGTGTGGGCCCACCGACGTCTACTCCTCCGACAACGACGACGACTGTGACGACCTGCTCGCGCACGTCAACCCCGGGGCCGACGAGATCTGCGACGACGAGGACGTGGACGAGGACTGCGACGGTCTGGCCGACGACGACGACACCGACACCGTCTACGACGGCGAGGACGGCTGGTACACCGACGCCGACAGCGACGGCTACGGCGACCCCTCGAGCGACCCCACCGTGTCGTGCGATGCCAGCTACAGCGGCACGGCGCAGAACGACGACGACTGCGACGACACCCGCGCCGACGTGAACCCTGGGGCCGACGAGATCTGCGATGAGCTCGACGTCGACGAGGACTGCGACGGCCTGGTCGACGACCAGGACGACACGCCGAGCGGGGGCACCGAGCTCTACGCGGACGATGACGGCGACGGCTACGGCGACGCGGGCGACGCCCAGGTGCTCTGTGACGAGGGGTCGGGCTGGGTGGACGACGGCACGGACTGCGACGACACCGACCCGTCCGTCAACCCCGGAGCGGTCGAGACCTGGTACGACGGCACCGACGCGGACTGCCTCGGCGACGACGACTACGACGCCGACGCCGACGGCTACCAGCACGACGGTTCGGGGGGCGACGACTGCGACGACGACGACGCGACCGTTCATCCCACGGCCACCGACAGCTGGTACGACGGCGTGGACAGCGACTGCGACGGCGCGTCCGACTACGACGCGGACGCCGACGGCTACGACCACGCCGGCTACGGCGGTGGCGACTGCGACGACCACGACCTCGGCGTCTACCCGGGAGCGCCGGAGGTGGATGCGGGCGTGGACAACGACTGCGACGGCTTCGCAGAGGAGCGCCCGACCGCCGTCGCGGACTACGATCGCGCCAGCTCGCTCGAGGAATGCGACACTCTGACGCTGGATGCCTCCGGCAGCTCCGACCCGGACGGAAGCGTGGTGGCCTGGGACTGGGAGGTGCTCACCGTGCCGGCCGCGTCGGCGCGCACCACCGCGGACCTCGACAGTGCCGACGAGGAACAGCCCACCTTCGCACCCGACGCGACCGGCAACTACAGCTTCGGGCTCACCGTGACCGACGATGGTGGCGCGGCGAGCGCGCAGGACACGATGTCGGTCGCGATCCTGGCGCGCGCTCGGAACGCCGTGCCGGTGGCCGACGCGGGTCCGAACCAGGCGTCGGCGCTCGCCTCGTCGTGCACCGTCGACGGCTACGGCTACGACTGCGCGGACTGCTCGGACGCGAGCTTCACCCTCGCCGGCTCGGCGACGGACGACGACGACGCCGAGCTGAGCTACGCCTGGAGCGTGACGTCCGGGTCGAGCCACGCGTCGCTCACCGATCCGGGCGACGGCAGCGGCACGGTGACGGTGGGTGGCGTGAGCGCCACCTACGGGAGCACGACCACCCAGGCGGTGGTGCTGCAGCTCACCGTCACCGACTGCATCGGCGACACCGACACCGACACCGTCACGTTGACCGTGCAGTGCACAGGGTCCTGACCCGGCTGGCTGCTGCCCGGAGCTCGTCGGGGTGGAAGAACGCCGGGTAGAGCGCCAGCATGCCCCAGGGGAAGATGCCGAGGTTCATCGTCACGGCGATGCCGAGGTGCAGCGCCACCCCGGCGGCGACCCACACGTTTCGGAACGCCGTGCCCAGCGCCTTCTGCCGGTAGCGGTAGAGGAAGGCGAGGGGCAGGAGCCCAGCGCTCCACTCGAACACCACGGTCGACAGGGTGGTGAACTGGGTGATCCGGTAGGGCACGTCGCCGCCCGGGAATCGGGCGACTGCAGGATCCTGCAGCACCAACCACAAAGCACTCCAGTCCCCCGCAGGCCACCACGCGAGCCCGACCTTCTGCACCCCCGCGAGGAAGTAGATGACGACGAGCTGCACCACCATCAGCTGCCGGCCCCATGCGGGCGCCGACGCGTGACCGATCCAGCTGCCGGTGGCGCGTCGGGCATCGATGCCGAGCGCGTGCCCGCTCGGCGCGAGCGAGAGCAAGAGCAGCGCGTTTCTGAACGCCATGTCGATGCCGCGGTCGGCCAGGGGCAGCACGAGCGCGAGCTGCGCGTAGAGGAAGAGCGCCACCAGCCCGCTCGCGCGGGTGAAGAGGCCCGCGCCGAACGCGGCCAGGGCTGCGCAGAGAAGGGCCCACAGAGCGGTGGCCGACGACGGCTCCAGCACGCCGTAGAGCTCGTGCGCGTTGGGGCGGCCGTCGAGGTGCCCGAGTCCGAGGGGCGCCGGCGCGAAGACCGCCTCGACGAGCCCCAGGGGGCCGAGGGGGAGCAGATCCACGAGCAGCGCCGTGGCCACCAGGATCCGGACCAGGGCCAAGGAGATCGGGGACTCACGTCGATCCCACAGCGCGACCCAGGCGTTCATGGCGCGGCCTCGCGGACGCGCTCGTGCAGGGTGCGGACGGGATCCGGCGCCACACCGGGTGCGGTGGCATGGCTCCGCTCGAAGCTCACGCGCACGTCGCCGCAGTCGGGTTCTTCGGCCTCTACCCAGGCGGCGATGCGGTCGACCAGCGCCTCGTAGGCTCGTCCGGGCTTCTTGCGACGCGCCACGCCGTCCCACACACCGCGGATCCGTCGGTGGCGAAGCCGGGAGGACGCCCAGTCGTGTTCGGGGTCTCCGGCCCGGAAGAGGGTGCGCCAGCGATCGCCGACCTCGCACTCGACGACCAGCGCCTGTGGGCGGGTGTCCGGGTAGGCGAAGAGCCCCCAGCGCTGACCGGTTCCGGTGAGCCGCAACAGAGGGCTGAAGGGCGAGAGGAGCTTCTGACGCGCCTTGGTGAGGGGCTGGCCGACCGCCAGCACCTGGCCACCGAGCTCCTTCACCGAGGTCTCGACCCCGACTCCGTGGAGCACCTCGACCCAACGGCGCAGCTCGTCTCGACCGCTCTCCGAGAACACCTCGTGCTTCTTCACCGAGGGGGGGATCGGTGCGGCGGCGATGCCGTACACGACCAGGGCGAGGGTGATCAGCAGCGCTCTCAGACGTGGCATCAACCGTCCAGCGGGAGCTGCTCCAGCAGCACGTAGTCGGCGGCGAAGGTGTAGCCGGCGTCCCGGAAGGCGCGCTCCGCCTCGGGTGACATGCCGACCCGGGGTGGGCGGACGTCGCAGTCGAGCGTCAGGTCCTCGAAGCCCACCAGGTCGTCGGGCTCGACGCGCGAGAGCACCATGGCCGTGATCTGACGGCCCATGGTGTCGCCGCGATCGAACAGCGGGAAGATCCACCAGGTGGTGCTCGGTCGCCCGAAGCTGCCGGCGCGCTCCACGGTCACCACGACCGGGTAGTGCGCCGTGCCCTCCACGCGGGTCTCGACGAGGTCCACGTCCAGCGCCTCGAAGGGCACGGGCACCGGCTCGCCGTACCCGTCGAAGGGCGGAAGCCTTGCCATCCACAGGAAGAAGGTGGTCAGAGCCACCACGAGGGCGGCCACGAGCGCTCCGAGCTTCTTCACCGCTTCCGGCCTCCTCGTAGACCCGCTATCCTCCACGGCACGGAGGCGACGATGCTCTCGAGTGTGCTGTGGGTCCTGGCGTGTCTGCCCGGCGAGGATGTGGGCTGGGGTTCTGGCGGCAACGAGGCCGGCGAGGTCACCGAGGACATCGGTGAGGACACCGCCGTGGAGCAGCAGGACACCGACGACGGCTGGCCCGATCCGGTCGACGCCAACGGTCCCAGCCTGATGAACGAGGAGTGCTTCGTCGAGGAGTACCCGGGCTACGGCTGGGTGCTGACCTGCCAGGGCGACGTCAAGGACAGCCAGGACGACGTGGTGGGCGGCAACCTCAAGCTCAACGTCTCAGGGGGCGCCTACGGCGACGGCTACAGCGGCCAGTTTGGCATCCTCGACGCCGACTCCAGCGCCGACGCCTGCGAGGCGTGCTTCTCCGACGACTTCTTCTACTTCTCGGTGCAGGACGCCGACGACGACGAGACCTTCGAGATCTGGTTCCAGCTCGTCGACAAGCAAGGCAACCGGGGCAACGAGGTGGAGGTCACCCTCGTCGGGCAGTAGGTGCGAACCTTCGTCGACCGAGGCGGGACCTTCACCGATGTCGTCACCGTGGACGACGGGCGTGTGTCGATCCGCAAGGTGCGGTCGGACGTGGCCGTCGTCGGAGCGCTCGCCCGTGGTCCGCTGACCTTCGGCACCACCGTGGCGACCAATGCCCTCTTGGAGCGCAGCGGCGTGCCCACGCTGCTCATCGTCACCGAGGGCTTCGAGGACCTCGTGGCTCTAGGCGACCAGGCGCGCCCCGAGCTCTTCGACCCCGAGGCTCGCTGGCCCGAGCCCCTCTGCTGTTCCGTGGTGGGGGTGCGTGGCCGCATCGCTTCGGACGGTTCGATCGTGGCGGCGCTCGAGCTTCCCGAGACCTGGCCCTTGGAGGGGATCGAGGCGGTCGCGGTGGTCCTGGTCAACAGCCACAAGAACCCGGCCCACGAACGCGCGGTCGCGGACGCGCTCTCCGGGGTGTTCGTGGCGCTCGGCCACGAGGTGTGCCCCGAGCTGGGCTACCTCGCACGGATCGAGACCACTCTGGTCGATGCGGCGATCTCACCGCGCCTTCAGGACGCGCTCGAAGCCGACCGCATCCCAGCGGACGCGGTCGCCATGCGGTCCGACGGGAGCCTGTGCCCCGGTCGGGCCCTGCGCGCTCCCGACGCCGTGCTGAGCGGACCCGCCGGCGGGGTGCTGGCCGTGGAGGAGGTCGCGCGGCAGGCGGGCTTCGCGCACGCCGTGGGGCTGGACATGGGGGGGACCAGCACGGACGTGTGCCGCGTGGACGTTGGGCGGCTTCCTCGACGCGAGGGCGACGTGCGGGTGGCCGGCGTCCGGCTCCGACGCCCGATGCTGGAGGTGGAGACCATCGCCGCTGGCGGCGGCTCGATCCTCGGTCACGACGGCGTGCGCCTCTCGGTCGGTCCGGCCAGCGCGGGCGCCGATCCGGGGCCCGCGTGCTACGGCCGTGGCGGACCACCCACCCTGACCGACGCCGCGCTGGTGTGCGGGCTGGTGGACCCCGAAGCCTTCGAACCGCCCCTCCAACCCGACCTCGTGGTCCTCCCGGCCGACGCCGCGGACTTCCTGGAGGTGGCCCGGGAAGCGATGGCGCAGGCGGTCCGGCGCATCGCGACGCGACGGGGCGTCGAGCTGCGGGACCACGCCCTGGTGGCCTTCGGCGGCGCGGCGGGCCAGCACGCGGCCTGGGTGGCCGAGCGGCTCCAGATCAGCACGGTGCTGGTGCACCCCTGCGCATCGGTCATGAGCGCCTGGGGACAAGGCCTCGCGCGCCGCGAGGAGCAGGCGGTTGCCGCTGTGTGGGAGCCGATGGACCGGGCGTGGCCCGTGCTCCGTGCCGCGTGGGAGCGCCTGGAGCGCAGCCTGGAGTTGCGCGGCGAGGTGTCCCGCACGGCCGACGTGCGCCACGCGGGCACGCAACATGCCCTCGAGGTGGCCGGGTCCAGCCAGGAGGAGCTGCTCGCGTCCTTCGTGGGTCTGCACCGTCAGCGCTTTGGTTTCGACCGGCCCGAGCAGGGCGTGGAGGTCGTCAACGCTCGGGTGAGGGTGCGTGGGCCGGCGCCCGAGCCGCCAGGATCTTCCGGCGATCCGTGGGGGCTTCCAGAGCGCGTCGTCGGGCCGTGCGTGGTGCGCTGTCCAACGACGAGCGTGGGCGTGCCGGCGGGTTGGACCGCGCGGAGCAAGGAGGGCGTGTTGTGGCTGGAGCAGGCCGTCCGGTGCCCGCCCCCTGCTCCCACCGAGAGGTCGCCGCTCGCGATCGAGCTCTGGAGCGCGCGCTTCATGGCCGTGGCCGAGGAAGCTGGCGAGGTGCTGCGGCGCCTGGCGCGCAGCGTGAACATCCGCGAGCGGCTGGACTTCTCCGTGGCGATCTTCGACGGGCACGGCCGGCTGGTCGCAAACGCCCCGCACATCCCGGTGCACCTCGGCGCGATGGGGCAGACGGTCCGCTCCCTGATCGCCGAGCGGGCGCCCGCTGCCGGCAGCGTGTGGCTGACCAACGACCCGGCGGCAGGAGGCTCTCACCTGCCGGACCTCACCGTGATCTCCGCCGTGGAAGCGCAGGGCGAGCGCTTCTTCGTGGCGTCGCGTGGCCACCACGTGGACGTGGGCGGGACAACCCCTGGGTCCATGCCGCCGGACTCGACCCGCCTCGAGGACGAGGGCGTCGTGTTTCGACACGTCCCGCTCACCGCGGGCGGGGGGCTCCGGACGGATCTGCTCGAGGTCGTCGCGGCGAGCCGCCGCCCGGACGTCGTCGTGGCCGATCTCGAGGCGCAGGTGGCGGCGAACGCCCACGCCGTGGCCGGCCTGTCGGCCTTGGGACCGCCGGCCCTCACCGCCCACTGGATGGCCGTGCTCCAGGACGCCTCTGCGGAAGCGCTGCTCGCCGTGGCTCCTTCCCTCGGTCCGGGCAGGGCTTCGGACAGCATCCACGGCGTGCCGATCGAGGTCTCCGTGGCGTGGACCGGTGAGCGCCTCCGGATCGACTTCAGCGGCACGGGTGCGCCGCACGCGGGCAACCTGAACGCGCCCACCGCGGTCGTTCGCGCCGCCGTGCTGTACGTGCTCCGGTGCCTGGCTGGGCGTTGGCTGCCACTGAACGAGGGCGCGCTCCGTCCTGTGGAGCTGATCGTGCCCAGCCCCTCCTTGCTCGCGCCGCCCGTGGGGGTGGCCGTGGTCGGCGGCAACGTCGAGACCAGCCAGCGGATCGTGGACGTGCTCTTTGCGGCCCTCGGCGTGCGGGCGTCCGGCCCCGGGACGATGAACAACCTCACCCTCGGAGGCGAGGGCTGGTCGCTCTACGAGACGCTCGGGGGTGGGGAGGGTGCCTCGGCCGCTGGCCCGGGCGCGAGCGGTCGGCAGGTCGCGATGACGAACACGCGCATCACCGACGTGGAGGTGGTCGAAGCGCGCCTGCCCCTCCGCGTGCGGGCGTTCCGCCTCCGACCCGCCAGCGGTGGCCTCGGAGTGCACCGCGGGGGCGATGGGCTGGTGCGCACCGTGGAGGCCCTGTCGGCGTGCTCAGCGGCGGTCCTGGCCACCCGGCGCCACCAGGGCGCGCCGGGGCTCGGCGGGGAGCCGGGACAGCCGGGGCACGACCGCCTCTGCATCGACGGAGTGTGGCGCGACTGGGACGGCTCGTCGGTCGGCCTCCAGCCCGGCGACCAGGTCGAGGTGCAGACGCCCGGCGGCGGCGGCTGGTCGCCTCAGGGAGCGGGCGGCGGGGTCGTGGGGCCGCAGAGCCCCATCGGGACCGAGTCGTAGCTGCCGGAGGTGTGCGGCACGGCTTCGCGGGCCCGACGGCAGAACTCGCGCTGGTACCGGCCCGCGAGGGGGCTGTCGGTCATCACGAGGAGGTCTTCGTCGTTGTACTCGTTGCCCGACGTCGACCAGTTCATCGACCCGGTCACCAGCACCCGACGGTCCGCCACCAGGACCTTGTGGTGGAGCTTTCCGCCCGCCAGTCCGTCGGTGTTCTCGTTGCCATCGATGAAGACCGGCAGCCCCGCCTCGGCCGCGGCCTCGTCCACGCTGTAGCTGCCGTAGGCCTGGCTCTCGTCGAAGATGCCGGCCACGGTCACGCCGCGGCCCTGGGCCGCCACCAGGGCTTCGAGCACGTCGGTGCGTGTGAAGGAGAAGACCATGAACACGAGCGTGTCCTGGGCTGCCTCGATGACCTCGATGAGGCGATCGACCGGCTCGTGTTGGGGGGAGAACCAAGCCTCGATCGTGCTGCCCATCAGCCGGTGGGCGACGATCGCATCGACCTCGCCCTCCTTGTTCCGCCCGAACACACCGTCGGCCATCTGGTCGAAGGTCGCGGTGTAGTCGGCGGCCAGCCCGGCGTGGCTGACGCGCAACCCGTTGTTGTTGTTCCTGTAGTGGCCGGTCCAGGTCCAGTTGGTCGAGCCCGTCCACACGTGCTCGCCGTCCACGACCGCGAACTTGTGGTGCATGATCCGGTCGCCAGCCGGCCGCAAGCTCACCTCGATGCCCGCGGTCTCGAGCGCTTCGTAGCCCTCGGCCTCGTCTTCGTCGCCGACGACGCGGACGTGCACGGCTCGCTGCTGTGCGGCCAGGATCGCTTCGATCAGCGGCTCGTGATCCAGGTCGTAGATCGCCAGGTCGGCGGTGGCGGTGGCGCTGTCGAGGAGCTCCACCAGGGCATCGTCGACCAGGGCGTCGCGCTCCTCCCCGTCGGCGGTGCCGGGGGAGGTGAAGAAGGCGTCGAGGGGGGCCTGCTCGCGTCCGACGGCGGTCTCGGAGACCTCCAGAGCGGTGCTGGGGGCGCAGGCGAAGAACAAGAAGGGGATCACGCGAGCCTCGTGGGGTGGGTCGCGTGAGGAAACGGCACACCGGACCGCGCGCTTGACCCCTCTGGCTCACAGACCCCCACAAGAGCCGGTGATACGGTGATCGGGCTCTCTCGGAGGCTGCGTGCGCGTCCTGCTCATCAACCCGGCGATGAACCTGCAGAAGCTGGGCCGCTTCGCCGGGCTGCTGGAGCCCATGCCGTGCATCGGACTGGCCTACATCGCGGCGGCGCTCGAGGAGCACGGCTGCCACGTGCGCGCCGTGGACATGTTCGCAGACCGCTTGACAGCGGCAGATGTGGTCGATCGCGCGGAACGCTTCAAGCCGGACCTGATCGGCATGACCGTGCTGACGCCCTCGGCCCCGGTCTGCGAGGTGCTGGCCGCCATGATCCGGCGGCGGGTGCCCGAGGCGCAGATCGTCTGGGGCGGCGTGCACGCCGACGTCTTCGGCGGCGAGATCGTGAAGCGCGACCACGCGGACTTCGTGGTGCACGGCGACGGCGAGGTCACTGTCCGGGAGCTGGTCGACGCCCTGTCGGGCCAGGGAGACTTCGCCGACGTCGACGGGCTCACGTGGCGCAGCCGCGACGGGCAGGTGGTCACGAACAAGGCCAGGACCTTGAACCGAGACCTCGACAGCCTTCCGTACCCGGCGTGGCACCTGTTTCCGGTCCACCGCTACGGCTTGCTGCCCTTCGCCGACATCGCCAAGCCGGTGCTCACCATCTCGGGCTCACGGGGCTGCCCCTACCGCTGCGACTACTGCTCGCTGATCCACACCGGTGGCAAGACCTTCCGGCGCAGGGACCCGATCAAGATCGTCGACGAGTACGAGCACCTCGTGGAGCGCTTCGGCGTGAAGCAGATCGGCTTCATCGATCCGATCTTCCCGCTGGTGAAGAAGGATCTCGGGCCGCTCTGCGACGAGATCGTGAGGCGCGGACTCGACAAGAAGTGCGTGTGGCTCTCCGAGACCCGCGCCGACCGGCTCGACGAGGAGACCTGCGAGACCATGTACCGGGGCGGCTGCCGCCGGGTGCTCATGGGGCTCGAGAGCGGCAGCGACCTGCTCCTGGGCAACGTGAACAAGACCCTGAAGACCGACGCCGTCCGCATCGGTGTGGAGAACGCCCGGAAGGCCGGCATCCAGACCGTGGGCCTGTTCATGCTCGGCCTGCCCGGTGAGACCCCCGAGACCTCGAACGAGACCATCGACTTCGCGATCGACCTCGACCTCGACTTCGCCAAGTTCGCGGTCACCGTGCCGTTCCCGGGCTCGAAGCTCTTCGAGGATCGGTGGCAGAAGACCCTGTTCCGAGACGACTGGGAGAACTACACCACCTTCAACCCCGATCCCGATCTGCTCATCTACCACCCGCACGGCTACGACCCGCGCGAGCTCGTGAAGATGCAGGCGCGCGCCATGCGGAAGTTCTACTTCCGCCCGCGTCAGATCAAGAAGCAGCTCGTGGAGCTCAAGACCCTCACGCCGAAGATGGTGCTCCAGGGCCTGTACGGGATCGCCGCGACCTGAGGTCGGACGCTGATAGAGTCCCTGCAACCGGAGGACTCCATGAAGCGTCTGCTCGCTGCCACCGCCCTGCTCCTCACACCCGGTCTCGCCCAGGCCGGCGTCGGCACCAGCTACGGCCTGGGGGGCTTCTCGCTCTTCGGTTCGGCCAACACCTGGTACCTGCCCTCGGTCGATGTGCGTTCGCCGACCATGCACCTGCAGATCCGCGCGCTCGACACGCTCGCGAACCTGGCGAACGAGGACATCTACCTGGCGGGCAGCTACTGGATGCCCATGGTGGCGCAGGACCTCGGGAATGGTTCGGTGGTCGTGCAGCCTGGTGGCACCGCGATCCTCGCGAACCAGGTGGACTGGGGCATCGGCCTGCTCGGCGGCGCGCGTGTGGGCGCCGAGTGGGAGGACCAGGCGGGCATCGGCGTGTACGTGGTCCCGCAGCTGGGCATCGCCTACGACGACCCCAACGTCGATGTCATCTTCTCCGGCGCGGTCGAGATCAGCGTGTGGCTGGACAGCTGATCGGCGCTCTAACCGAGCCAGATCCACCCGGCGAGGGCCGAGGTCAGCACGAGCAGGGTGGCGAAGAGCGCCACGCGCCAGCGCGGCGCCTCGTGGGCCTCGCGTGCGCTCCGCCGGAAGGCCACGAGCAGCTCGCCATGGCTCAGCTGCGCGCCCTCCGGGAGTGGCGGCGTGCGCGTGAACACCGGTCCCGCCCACCGCGGCAAGCGCATCTTCTCGTTGATCGCCCAGCCGCTCGCCTCCAGCACGATGCCGAGGTCGCGCTGGGCCAGCTTCCAGGCCGCTGCCACCACCGCCGGCAGGGTCATCACGGCCACCAGGATGGCCACGTTGCGCAGGAGCGCCGTGGCCTCCAGCTCCGAGAGCGTCTTCGCGATGTAGGCGGCCGAGCTCGACAACGCAGCAACCGCCACGCCACCGTTGACCAGCATGTTCTTGGTGCCCTCGCCCCCGGTCTCCTTCTCGATCTCGGTGAGGCGCGCGTCGGAGAAGCTCTTCAGCCGCGCAGCGATCATCCCCCCGAGCCTTGCGAAGGGCCGCGAGATCGCCTCCCACAAGGAGATGGGGTTGTCGAGCAGCTGCACGACCACGGCGTCGAGTACCCGCCCTTCACGGTCGATGAACACCCCGCGCTTGCCGTCGAAGAGCCGCCCCTTCCACCGCGAGGTCACCGCCACGGCCACCTCGTAGGGCTCGGGCGCCTCGACGCGCACGTACATGAGGAAGATCTGGCCCTCGAGCGCCTTCTTCACGTGGTCGGCGCGGTGGGTGACCCGCAGCGCGAGGTCGAAGCGGCGCCCGTCCATCACGAGCGTGCCCTGCTCCAGCATCGAGCGGACCTTGGGGTCGTAGAAGCGGGGGAAGGAGACGAAGTTGTTGCAGAGCTCCAGCAGGTCGCGCTGGTAGACCAGCAGGCGCTCCACCGAGGCCATCTGCTCAAGCTCGTCGGCGACCTCCTTGTCGAAGGCGACCAGGCGCCGCAGGGTGTCGGCGTAGCGTGGCTCGCCGACGTAGCGGCTCAGGGTCTCCCCGCCGAGGGTGCGCACCGGGTGGCTGGGTTCGGACGCCCGCCACGCCGCGTACGGCGCGAGCCAGGCCTGGATCCTGGCCCAGCGGCGCGCGTCGAGCCGCGCTGGAGGCTCGAGCCGCGCATGCACCTGCTGCAGGAAGCCCTCCAGCCGCTCTTGCCACGCCGGATTCACCCAGCCCGCGTCGTCCAGCACGGGCACGAGGTCGGCGAGCGGGGCCGCCTCGAGGGTGGCTGCGGCGTCGGAGAGGGCGGCGAGCGCGTCGTCCCCGAGCTTCAGCTGTTCGCGCACGCGGGGATCGAAGGTGGCGAGCTCGCCGAGCCGGAACCAGTCGTCGAGCTTCGCTGAGATGGCAGACAGGGCGCTCCACGCGGCGGCGGTGTCGTCGCCGAGCGGCCAGATCTCCGGCTGGTTCACCGGTGCCTCGGCCCAGGTCAGCCAGGCGCCCGCGTGCTCCAGGAACGCGTCGAGGTGGGCCTCTTCCACGCCCTCGGTGCCACTGGCGTCGCCCGCGGACCCCACGGTGCGGACGAGGTCGCGTACGAAGGTCTGCAGGTCGGCGTCCTGGACCGCGCTCGGGGGGATCACGCCGTCGCCGTTGGTGGCCCCGCCCGCCATGATCTTCTTCCGGTCCCGGACCTGGTCGAGCCCGATGGAGCGCGCGTCGGGCTGGTTCAGGTTCGCGAGGATCTGGACGGCTGCAGCGTGCAGCGCCTCGCCGCTGGCATGGCTCGTGTCGATCGAGGCCAGCTGGAGCCGGTCGGCCCCCAGCTGTGAGGTGTCCGCGAGGTGGCGTCGGAGCCAGGCGACCGCCGCCTTGAGCTCGTCGGGGCCGATGCGGCCGGTGCCGCCGGCGTCCACGAAGGCGAGCAGTCCTTCGTCTGCAACCAGGCCGTCGAGGGGTGCGGAGGTCGCCAGCCAACGGGATGGGTCGAGCCTCAGCAGGTGGTCGAGGTCCGCGGGTCCGTCGATCACCAGCTGGTAGCTGCCGCCGAGGCGTCGGAAGCGGGGAGGGGAGCTCATCCCGTCGCTCTATCGCGCCGGATACACGCGCTGGGTGACCCTTCTGCTGTTGGCGGCCTGCGAGCGTCGGCCCGACGTCATCCTCCTGACCGTGGACACGCTGCGTGTGGATCACGTGGGCGCGTACGGCGGCGCACCCACCCCGGCCATGGACGCCCTCGCGGCCCGCGGCCTCACCTTCGAGCAGGCGTACGCGCCGATCAGCGTGACGGGTCCCAGCTTCGCGACGCTCTTGACGGGCCTGACCCCAACCCGTCATGGAGTCGTGCGAAACGTGTTCCGCGGTGGCGAATCGCTCGCGCCGGAGATCACGACCCTCGCGGAGATCCTCGCGGCGGAGGGCTACGACACCGGGGCCTTCGTGTCGGGCTTCACGCTGCGGCGTGAGCTCGGGCTGGACCAGGGCTTCGGCACCTACGATCCGCCCAACGCGAACCGCAGACTGGGCGACGAGACGGCCGATGCGGCGGTGGACTGGCTGCGCGAGCAGTGGGGGCCCGTGATGCTCTGGTACCACTCCTACGACCCCCACGGTCCGCTCTCGGCGTGGTGCTCCCCCTCGCCGGATGCCGAGGACCGGAGACACCGCGCCGACCGGAAGCGCATCCCGCGCTACCAGCGCATGACCGGCGTCTACGATCCGGACGAGTACGCCCGGTGCTACGCCGAGGCGGTGGCGTTCGCGGACGCGCAGCTCGGGCGGCTGCTCGCTGCCCTGGAGCGCGAGGGACGCCTGGAACGCGCCCTCGTCGTGCTCGCGGCCGACCACGGCGAGACCTTCACCGAGCGGGATCTGTGGTTCGACCACGGCACCTTCGCGAGCGAGGAGCAGCTCCACGTGCCCTTGGTGTTGAAGCTTCCCGACGATGCGCGCGCCGGGGAGCGCGACACGGCGCTGGTGGGTCTGCACGACGTGATGCCGACGGTGCTCGAGGTGCTCGGGCTTCCGACCTCGGGGCTCGACGGAAGGAGCCTGCTCACGTCGCCGGGTCACGCCTCCCTGGAGGGCGAGTCGAGCCACTGCAAGCGCGAGCAGGTGCTCGACTGCCGTCCCTACGGTGTGGACGGCAAGATCTTCGCCGTGAGGACCTCCGCTTCGACCGTGGTGCGGCGTCCCACCGGCGACGGCGTGGTCTACGAGACCTACGACAGGGCGCGCGATCCCGAGGAGCGTCGCCCCCGCGGCGCGACCCCCGCGGCGCTGAAGTCACAGGTGGATGCACTGGCGGCCTCGCGCGCGGCGATGGGGCTCCAGGATGCGCCGAGCGATGGGGACGACCCGGAGACCGAGGCGCTGCGGGCGTTGGGGTACGTGGAGTGAGCATGAAGAGTTTCCAGGTTCCTGGAAACTTCTCGCGCCTCGTCCAGGGCCGGGGCGGCCACGTGCCACAGCGGCACGGTTGGAGAGCGTGCTGTCGCTCCGACCGGTGAGGCGCTCGAGCGGGCCCTCCGGGCCTGCTGGACGTGCCAGCACGCACTGGGAGAACAAGCCCATCCGACTCGAGCGTACCCCGAGCACGGCTACGGCTTCGCGGATTCCGCGGACCAGATGCCGATGCCCATCGTGCTGTGCTCCACCCCGATCTCCCGGTGCGGCCGCACGATCTCCACCTTGTCTCCCTCGATCTCGCGCCACAGCCGGGCAACCCCTCGGGTGGCCGGATGGAAGCCCGTGATGTCGTGGAATGCCAGGAAGCGGTGGGGGAAGCGCCGGTTCGTCTCGAAGTCCCGCTTCACCGCCCGGTAGCTGTGGTTCGCGTCGATGAGGACCAGGTCGATGTGTCCGAGCCCTGCTCGCCAGTCGAGGAATTCCTGCGACTCCGAGTCCGCGTGGAGCCAGTCCACCTCCGCCGGGAGGTGCATGGGAAGTCCACGTCGTGCCGCCCAGCCGTGGTCGCAGGCGGCCACCTTGTCGAAGGCGAACAGTGTGTGGAGCGCCTCGAGCGTGCGGCCCGTCCACACGCCGATCTCCAGGTAGGACCGGATGCCTTGGGCCTCGATGAACTCGCAGAGGCCCAACAGCTCCTCGCGGTTCTGCAGGGCGCAGTCCTCCAGCGCCTCGCCATGCTGCTCGAACAGCGCCTGGGTGTGGGCGTCCCAGCACTTCGTGCCCGCCAGGGCCGCCCGCAGGGTGGTCATCCGTGCCGCCTCCGTCGGGCACCGAGATAGCGGAACGGCACGCCCCCGGAACCGTCTGCCGCCATGCCGCATCCGCCGCTCGCCAGCATCGTGCTCTGTCGCCCGCAACATCCCGGCAACATCGGGTCGGTCTCCCGTGCGATGGCGAACTTCGGCTTCGAGAAGCTCTTCCTGGTCCGGCCGCCCCGAGGTTGGCGGCAACACGACGCCCTGCTGCACATGGCCAACGATTACACGGAGGCCCTCGACCGGGCGACCGTGGTCGATGACCTGGCCGAGCTGGATCGCCATGTCGCGGGGCTCGTCGGCTTCAGCCGGCGGGCAGGGATCGACCGGCCGATCCATGGCGACCTGCAGGACGCGGTCGGGAGGATCTGCGAGGCGGGGCGCCCCGAGCGCTACGGACTGGTCTTCGGCAACGAGCGGACCGGGCTCTTGACCGAGGAGCTCAAGCGGTGCGACTCGGTGTACACGATCGCCACCACCAGGAGCCATGGCTCCCTGAACCTGGCGATGGCCGCCGGCGTGGTGATGCACCAGCTCGCCCGCGAGGCCGCGGCGACCGCTCCCCATGCCGACGGCACCGACGAGCCGCCGCTCCAGATCATCTCGGCCCTCGAGGCCGCTCAGCGTGCCGACGAGATCCTCGACACCCTCGGCATCACGAACGTGTTTCGACCTGGGAAGGACCGGCGGACGAGCTCGGCCATCTACCTAAGGCGCATGCTCATGAGGGCGCGCCTGTCCCCCTTCGAGTCCAACTGGCTCAAGCGCATGACGATGCGGTTGAGGCCCTACCTGTCCGACGAGCCGAGGCCATCGAAGCGCCAGGGTTGAGCACGCCCGAGCGACGCTGGGGTCGTTGAGGCAGACTCGGCGCATGCGCGCCATCGTCCTCGACCGCCCGGGTCCCCCGGAGAGCTTTCGCTACGAAGACCGTCCCACCCCGCCCGCGGGGCCCGGGGAGGTCCTGCTCCGCGTGGAGGCCTTCGGGCTGAACCGCTCCGAGCTGCACACGCGCCTGGGCCTCGCTGGCGACGCCGTGACCTTCCCGCGGGTGCTCGGGATCGAGGCCGCCGGGGTGGTCGAACAGGCCCCGGATCACCCGGACTGGGTGGGGCGGAAGGCCGTCACCATGATGGGGGGCATGGGGCGTCGCTTCGACGGTGGGTACGCCGACTACACCCGCGTGCCGGAGCAGCAGGTGGTGCTGGTCGACACCGCGCTCGACTGGGCGAGGCTGGGCGCCTTGCCCGAGATCGTGCAGACGGCCAGCGGAGCGCTTGCGACCCTGGGCGTCGAAGCCGGCCACACCCTGCTCGTTCGAGGCGGAACCAGCTCGGTGGGCACCATGGCGGCGCTGCTGGCGAAGCGTCGCGGCGCCCGGGTGCTCTCCACCACCCGGAGCGCCGGGCGGGCCGACATGTTGCGATCGCTCGGCGTGGACGAGGTCGTGGTCGACGACGGCGCGATCGCCGGGGCGGTGCACGCCCTGGTGCCCGGCGGCGTCGACGCCGCGCTCGAGCTGGTGGGCGCGCCGACCCTCCAGGACACGCTGCGCTCGTGCCGTCGTGGAGGCGTGACCTGCTTCGCTGGCATGCTCTCGAACCAGTGGATCATCGAGGCGTTCTACCCCTTGGGCTTCATCCCGATCGGCGTGCACCTCACCGTGTACGCCGGCGACGCGAGCGACCTCGACGCGGCCGTGCTCGAGGACGTCGCGGGCGCGCTTCACCGCGGTGAGGTGAGCTGGCCGATCGTGCCCTACGCCTTCGACCAGATCGCAGAGGCACACCGCGACATGGAGGAGAACCGGGTGACGGGCAAGCAGGTGGTGGTGGTGCGCAGCTGAGGGTCGGTCTTCGCCGAGCCGGGGCCGTGCGTTCGCAGGGCCCTCGCTCCGTCCTCCCCGCCCGCGGTGTATGAGTCCTGCATGTGGAGCCTCCTGTTCGCCCTCGGCTGTTCGCGAAGCGCCGACACGGCGTCGTCGGACGAGGCGGTCGACACCGCGGCCGAGGCTGCCCTCTCCGGGGTGGAGCTGGTGGACGAGGACGCCACGTTCTTCCATGCGTTGGGCTACTCCTTCCTGACCTACCAGCTCACCGACGGCAGCTACCTCGGCCAGTCCGGGGACCCGCCGACCTGGATCGTGCTGCGCCCCACGGTCGCTCCCGACGACGTGCGCGACGTGCTGATGTGGTTCCACGGTGGCAGCTACGCGGACGACGTCGACGAGAACCTGAGCTTCCCCTGTGACCTGCAGGCGGGGCTGGACCTGGTGGAGGCGGCCATCCTCGGCGCCTACGTGCCTCGGCTCGCGGCGGAGCGCGACTGGGCGGTGGTGTACCCGATCAACGACTGGTGCGACGGCTTCACGGGCCTCGGCGACGAGGACCCCGTGGAGCCGGGCGAGCACTACGGCCGCCACCACGTGGAACGGGTCATGGCCTGGCTCGACGCTGGGGGCGGCGGCTTCACCCCGGACCGCTACGTCGGCTGGGGGGCGAGCGCTGGCGCGCTCACCGCTCTGCACGTGGCCGGCAACTCCGGGCGCTTCTCTGCCCTGGTGACCGACAGCGGACCGACCTCCACGCTGCGCTACCACGAGCTGGTGAGCCGCCTGGCCATGGAGCACCTCTTCGGTGGCCCGCCGGACGAAGCCGAAGCGGAGGCGCGCTACCTCGCCCACGACGGTGAGGAGGTCGTGCGCTCCGGGCGCTTCGACGGTCCCTTGGCACTTCCCTGGAATGCCCAGGACCTGGTCACCGACGTGGTCTTCCCGGAGGGCCTGATCGGCGCCCTGGAGGAGCGCGGAGGCGACTTCGTGGTGCACGACTACAACCACCCCGCGCCCGGCGAGATCTTCCACACCCAGGCACGCTACTTCGAGCTTCCGTGGGCGTACGGCACGCTGGCCTGGATGGACTTCCTGGACGGCTGGCAGCTCGCCTGGGAGGAGGCGGAGGGCCTGGCCTGCGATGGGTGCGACGTGGGTGCGCCCTGTGAGGGCGGTGACGCCGAACAGCTCTCCGGTGCGTCCGGGCGCTGCGCGAGCTCCTCGGAGAGCGGCGTGCTGGCCGTCGCCGAGGTTCCAGCGGAGCTCTCGGCCGGTGGCCGCGTGATGCTGGTCCTGAGAGCCTTCGAGCTCGACGGCCTGGCCGACGACGCGCCCGTCCTGGCCGTCACGGTCGGCGGTGAGCGCACCGAACTGCTCGCAGGGGTGTTGGCCACCGCGGCGAACGAAGTGGACCAGGTCGATCGGCAGCTCGCGCACACCGTGATCGAGTTGCCGCCTGGCACCGAAGGAGAGCTGGTGCTGGAGATCGACGGTGGGGCCGGCGTGATGTTGGATGCCTTCATCTGGCAGTGGAGCCGCGCCGCGCAGTAGGCTGCGCGGGTGACACTCCTCCTCATTCCGTTGTCCCTGGCCGAAGGCTCCGAGCAGCTCGGCAGCCAGGATGTCCTTTCCTCCACAGCCATCTACGTCGACATCCTCGACGCCACCCAGGAGTCGATCTCCTGGACCGGCACGGGCAGCGTCGACGTCTACTCGCCCGACGGCGCCCTGGTCGCATCTCTGCCCTCCGGCCAGAGCACTGCGGTGTCGAGCGGTGGCGCGCACCAGGTGGTCTTGCGCTCGCCCCAGGTCGGCACCTGGGACCTGAGCGTGGTCGACCCGGTGAAGCCGGGTGGCCGCGTTCACAGCTACCACTGGTACCTCGACGGCAACGGGTACGAGGAACAGCATGCGGTCGACACCAGCTTCTACTCGCTGGTGCCCGCGGGTGGCGACGACTTCGATGTGGTCATCGAGATGCTGGCCGACGGGCTGGTGGGCTACGAGTGGGACATCCTCGCGAACCAGTCCGGGGTGGACGGAACGGGAGCCGGCCGCTCCGTGGATTGCGCCACCGACACGTGCGACGCCTACACGATCTCCGATCTGTTGCCGATCTACCTGGGCCCGCCCTCGGTCTCCGAGCACGCGGTCCTGGCCCCCGAGGTCACCGACGTCGGCTTCTCGGCCAACGTGGTCGGGGAGGCGGACTGCCCCTACTTCTACGCGGGTGAGTCCGAGGCGTGGTTCACCTTCGACTCCAACGTGCGCGGGGCCTACCACCTCGCCTGTGACCTCGACGGCGACGGTGTCTTCGACCTGTCCAGCGACGACGATCTGTCGTTGAACGGGGCGGCGGTGGCGGGCCCGAACACGGTGGCGTGGGACGGCACCGACAACGCGGGCGACGTGGTGGCGGCCGGCGATTACACCTGCTCGGTCACGGTCACCGTGGGCGAGTTCCACTTCCTCGCGCTCGACATCGAGTCCAGCTTCCAGGGCTTGCGGCTCTTCCAGGTGGAGGCGGACGACACGCGTGTCGGGCTCCAGATGTACTGGAACGACGCCGAGATCCAGGACCAGGCCGTGACCATGGCCAACGGCGAGAAGGGACTGGAGTCACCGGGTGACGAGGGCCTCTGGGCGGGGGACTACGGCGACGCCACCGAGGCCAACGACAACGCACGGTCCTGGGGCAACTTCACGGACACGAGCAAGGGCAACACGAACCTGCTCGACACCTACGCCTGGATCCAGGCGGTGTCGTCTGACGACGTGGCGCTGGTGGTGCTCGACCCCGACGCCGACGACGACGGCGACGGGCTCTCCAACGCCGACGAGGACTGCATCTGGGGCACCGACCCCTTCAACAGCGACAGCGACGGCGACGGCTTCAGCGACGGTGAAGAGGTGGAAGACGGGCACGACCCGAACGATCCGGAGGACTTCTACGTCGAACCGGAACCGCCTCCGCGAACCGGGGCCTACGTCGGCGGCGCGTGCGCTGCTGCACCCGTGGGCGGTCTCTGGCTGCTCGGCGTGCTTGCCGTCTGGAGGCGCCGATGATCCTGCTCGTGGCCACAGCGCTCGCCCAGGACCTACCTGCGGTCGATGCGCAGAACTTCGACCCGACGATCGATCCCACCTGGACGCTGTGGACCGACGAGACCATCGTCGACGAAGCGCTCGGCGGCTCGGGCAAGGTGCTCTTCCAGTACCTCGACAGTCCGCTCGTCTACGACTACGACGACGGCGAGCGTGTCGAGCTCGTGGAGAGCCTCGTCCAGATGGACGTGCTGGGTTCCGTGGGCGTGAACAAGCTGCGGCTCGGCCTGGACGTGCCGGTCATGCTCACCGGCACCAGCGCCACGAACGCGGCCCCCACCGGGCTCGGAGACGTCGCCCTCGAGCTCAAGGGCATGCTCGTGGATCGCGAGCTTGCGCCGGCCGGGGTCGGGCTCCTGGCCCGGGCGGAGCTGCCCACGGCGTCGTCCGAGCTGCCCGTCGGCAACGACGGGCTCGGCTGGGAGGTCCAGGCCATGCTGGACACCCGCCAGGGACCGGTCGTGGTCGCGGCGAACCTCGGCACCCGCGGGGTGCCGACCACCGAGCTCGAGACCTTCACCTACGACGACCAGTTCTTCTACCGAGCTGGCCTGGGGGTCTCACCGAAGGACCGCGTGGGGGCATCGCTCGATCTCGCCGGGTCTGCGGTCTATGGCGAGCCGCTCGAGGCGGCCGGCACCACGCCTCTGGAGGCGCTGCTCGGCGGCTGGTGGCGACTGGACTCCGACGTCGTGTTGCGCGGTGGTGTGGGGCGCGGCCTGACCAGCGGAATCGGCAGCCCCGAGCTGCGGGTGGTCTTCGGCATGGGCTGGGAGCCTCACCTCGAGGGAGACAACGATCGCGACGGCCTGGTGAACCGGATGGACCAGTGCCGCACCGAGGCTGAGGATGTCGACGGCTACCGCGACGACGACGGGTGTCCCGATCCGGCCGCACGGGTGCTCGTGCGCCTCCTCGGTCCCGACAACGAGCCGATCGAGGGTGTGAAGTCCGAGATCTACACCCCTGGCGGTGTGGTCGAGGGCACCTCCGAGGTGTCCTTCGATGCGCACCCGGGTAGCTACCGCTTCACCGGCTGGGCCATGGGCTACCAGGATCTCGACACGATGATCGAGATCCCGGAAGACGTGGGGGCCGATGCGCGCTTCAACCTGAAGCTCGCCGCCTTGCCCGCCGAGATCCGCATCGCCGTGAGCGACGACAACGGCAACCCCGTGTCGGGGCACTGGTGGGTCGGCGACTTCGAGCAGCGCGCGTTCGACGGCGGGCAGGACAGCGCCCTCGTTCCTCCGGGGACCTACACGGTGAGCGTGCGCGTGCCGGACCACGCACCCGTCGATGCCGAGATCACCCTTGGGGCCGACGACGCGCAGCGCGTGGAGTTCCGCATGAAGCCCTCGAAGATCGAGGTCACCCGAGAGCAGATCAAGCTCCGCGAGAAGGTGTACTTCGAGCTCGGAAGCGCCGTCGTGCTCGAAGAGAGCTGGTCGATGCTCTCCGAGGTCGCCATCGTGTTGCGCAGCCACAAGGAGATCACCAAGGTCCGGGTCGAGGGCCACACCGACAGCCAGGGTGGCGATGCCTACAACCTGAAGCTCTCCGACGAGCGCGCCGCCAGCGTGCGCCAGTTCCTGGTCGACCGGGGCGTCGAAGGCGAGCGCCTGGACAGCGTGGGCTACGGCGAAGGGCGCCCTCTGGCGTCCAACGACACCGAGCAGGGGCGCGAGAAGAACCGGCGGGTCGAGATCTTCATCGAGGAGCGCAGCGACGGCGCGCCGACCGAGGAAGCGGAAGCCACCGAGGCCGCGTCTCCGGCCCGCAAGGCCGCTCCCGTGGAGGATGCGGCCGCGGAGTAGCGAGCATCGGTCGTCGGTCGGAGCGCTGCCTGGGACGTTTCGGGGCCCACGGGCGCGACAGGACGCGCCCTAAGCGTCGTACCAGTGCGGCTTCACGAGCTGCTGGTAGTGACCGACGTCGAGAGGGTTCACCCGTTCCTTGAGGGCCTGGAGCGCCATCTTCGCCGACACCTTCGCGAACCAGATGTACATGTCGCGCTTGTAGTCCACGCGGCTGGTGAGGCCGCGCAACAGCCAGCGCTTGTTCACGAACTCCTTGTTCATCTCGTAGAGCGCCCACGCGATCTCGTCGCGGCTCAGGAACTCGCTGTCCAGCACCGGTGTGAGCCAGTCGAAGCCGTCGAAGTCTTCGTAGGTGATGAGCCCTTCCTTCAGGGCGTTGTCGAAGATCGGCGTTCCCGGCACGGGTGTGATCGGGTGGAAAGCTGGGAAGTCCACATCGAGCTTCTTGGCCAAGGCCACCTGCTTCTTCAGGGTCTCGTTGGACTCTTCCTTCACGCCCACGATGAAGGTGGCCTGCACGAACACCTGCGGGTAGCGCTCCTTCATGATCCGGATCGCGCGCTCGGCCACGCTGCCCGCGTAGAAGGCCTTGTCCAGGTTCGTGAGGGTGTTGTCCTCGGCGCGCTCCACGCCGATGAGGATGTGGGAGAGTCCAGCGGCGATCTGCTCCTCGAGGATGCCCTTCTTCTCGTCGCGAAGGATGCAGTCTGCGCGCATGAAGGCGAACCACTTCGTCTTCATCCCACTTCGGAAGAGCTCGGTGCAGAACTCGTGGTTCCAGCGCGGGTTGATGTTCCAGCTCTCGTCCACCCACACGTAGCTGCGCTTGCCGAACTTGTGGTAGAGGAGCTCGACCTCCTCCATCATCCGGCTCACGCTCTTGGTGCGCCAGCGTGGCACGAGCTTGGCTTCTCCGTTGTCGTCGTAGGTCCGGTCCGCCATGGTGGTCCACCAGGCGCAGAAGCTGCAGCTGGAGGTGCAGCCGCGGCTGTGGTGGATGGTCGTGCCCCCGGGAGAGAACAGGTACCGGCTCTTCCCGTAGAGGTGCATCGGCATCATGTCGTAGGCCGGCAGAGGGAGCGTATCGAGGTCCTTGACGAGCTTCCGAGGCGCGTTGCGCATGAACTGCCCGTCGCGCGAGTAGGCCAGTCCGTCGATCGCCTCGAGATCGGGCTCGTTGTCGTCGAGCGCACCGAGGAGCTCGGAGAAGGTCTCCTCGCCTTCGCCGATCACGATGATGTCGATGTCGGGGTGGGTCGCGTAGCGGTGAGCGAGGTTGGTGAAGTGACCGCCACCGGCCACGGTCCACGCGCCTGGCGCAGCCTCTCGGCAGAGGCGGAAGAAGCGCATGGCCTCCGATGCGTAGAGCGCGTGGTTCTCTCCGCAGCCGATGACGTGGGGATCGAACTCTCGGATGCGATCGAAGAGGCTGCGCCAGCCCGTGTGGGTGGGCATGCAGTCCAGCACGACCACCTCGTGGCCCTCGGCTCGCGCCACGGCGGCGAGGGTGGGCAGAGCCTGCTGGAGCAGGAAGTTGTCGCCCTCGGACGTGTACGGCCAGAAGGCGCGTGGAGGCTGGACGATCATCACGCGCATGAGGGCACCTTAGCCGGGAGGGCGGGCGGCGAAGAGCCAGGCGCGGTGCCAGGGCTTCGCTAAGGGGTGCTTCCGTAAGCGATCCTCCACCTCCAGGAGTGCAGGAAGTGCGAGCGGCCCGGCGGCCGCCTCGAAGGGGCCACTCACCGCGTAGTGGGTGGGAACGAGCTCCAGCAGCTCCCAGTCGCCGAGCAGGTTGCGCAGGGTGGACTCGTCGTAGGTGCGGATCCAACGGTCGCCGGGCACGTGCACCACGCCGTCGTCGAGCCACGCCTGCAGGGTGTCCGGCGCGGCGTCCAAGGCGGACACCCAGCCGACGCGCGCCTCTACGCTGCCGAGGAGCACCCCACCGGGGCGGACGCGAGCGGCCGCCGCTGCGAGGGCCCTCGCCGGGTCCTCCACGTAGCAGAGCACCTCGGCGGCCACGACGGCGTCGACCGGCTCCAGATCCGGGAGCCGCTCGGCGGTGGTCCAGTGCACGTCGAGTCGCCCCGCGCGGCCGGCGGCGTGCTGCAGGAGGCGCCAGAGGCTGCGGAGATCCGGATCCACGGCCTCCACGTCGCAGGCGTGGTCCAAGAACCAGGTCGTGAAACGCCCCGTGCCTGCGCCGAGGTCGAGCACGCGGGCTCCGCCGCCGGGCAGCCAGCGATCCCAGTGGTGGAGGTAGAGCGCCCGCTCCAGCAGCTTGTCAGCGTGGTTGGGGGCGCTCGGATCGAGGAAGTCCAGCCATTCGGGGTGATCCACCCAGGCGCGCGCCATGCCGACCAGGTTGTCGAGCGGCGGCGAGGGTGCAGGATGGCCCTCGTGCAGCGCCCTCAGGCGTTCGTCGCCGGGCGGCAGATCGAAGGCGAAACCCGCCCAGCCACGCAGCTCTCGCGCTCGGTAGGGCGGACCCGGTGGTAGCGGCGGGGCCGCGCTGCCGTCGTCCCTCACCGCGTCCTGCAGGGCCACTGGGCACCTCCGTGCTCACCCCGAGCTTAGCGCGGTGATTCCTTGCCTTGACACGAGCGCCCCAGCCCAGCAAGATGAGTCACCTCTCCCTTTCCCCCACACCCTGGAGTGAGCGATGACCTGGCGTCCTTCGCCCCGGCCGAAGCCGGCCCCCAAGCGCTGAACGGCCTCCGAGGTGTTCAGTCGAAGCCGTCCCTCGGGGCGGCTTCATGCGTTTCGGGGCCCGTGGTGGCCGACCCCAGCGCGTCTGGCTAAGCTCGCGGCCCATGTCGCAACAGGCCACCCTTGCTGCGCCCGTGGAGGTCGATGGGATCGGGCTCCACAGCGGTGATTCCGTGCAGGTTCGGCTGCGGCCCGCGCCGGAGCGCACCGGGATCGTCTTCGTGCGTGCCGATCGGCCCGGGAGTCCCCACGTGCCGGCCTTGTTCGGGAACGTGATCGACACCACGCTCGCCACCACACTGGCGAGTGGCGGAGCCAGTGTGGCGACGGTGGAGCACCTCGTCGCGGCGCTCGTCGCGCTCCGGATCGACAACGTGCTCGTCGACGTGCACGGTCCGGAGCTTCCCGTGCTCGACGGCAGCGCCGAGCCCTGGATGAAGCTGCTCGACCGTGCTGGACGGGCGGAGCAGGTGGCGCACGCGGCGCGGATCGTGGTGCGGCGTCGCGTGGAGGTCGTGAGCGGTGAGCGGCGGGCGTCCCTGACGCCATGCGATGGCTTCGAGGTCGCCGCCACCATCGACTTTCCGCACCCGCTCATCGGTCGACAGTCCCTCGGGGTCGCTCTGGACAACGGCCAGTTCGCCCGCGAGCTGGCCTGGGCGCGCACCTTTGGTTTCCTCCACGAGGTGGACGCTCTGCGGCGCGCCGGGCTGGCGCGAGGCGGTTCGCTCGACAACGCGGTGGTCTACGGCGACGACGGCGTGATGAACCCCGAGGGGCTCCGGGCCCCCGACGAACCCGTGCGCCACAAGCTCCTCGATCTCGTTGGCGACCTGGGGTTGCTCGGCGCGCGCCTGCAGGGTCGCCTCGAGGCCGTACGGCCCGGGCATGGCATCACCTTGGCGCTGCTCCGCGTGCTCCTGGCCGATCCGGACGCCTACTCGCGGGTCTGAGCCTGCCAGCCGGACAGATCCGGGCCCGCCATCGCTGCTCGGCGGATGGGATTGTCGGACCAGTCCCAGAGCCGTTCGGGGGCGGCGTCGACGTTGACGGGGAGCTCGTCCCACGCGCCACGGGGGTAGCAGAACGCGCCGACCGCCTGGACCGACACCGCGACCGCGCACGCCAGGAGGAGCAGGCCGCGGCTCCACCAACGACCCTCCACCGCCGGGAGCACCGGCAGCATCAGCACGAAGAGTGCAGGGAGCAGGTCGATGAGCACGCGAGGGCCGAAGCACCAGCCGCCCCACCAGCTGAACCAGCTCGCGTGCAGCGCGAGGCACCCGCACACGAAGCCGAGCGACGGGAACACGATCGACGGGGCCCAGGTGCCGCCCCGTCGGATCCAGCTGGTGGCGCCCAGCACCGCCAGCACGAGGAAGGGTGTGTACACGAAGAGCCCTCGGCCCGGGGAGACCAGCAGGCCCGCCAACGCCACGGCGGGCTCCGCGCCCGTGCCCTTGCTCAGGTAGTAGGAGCCCAGCCACGCGCCCGAGGTCTCGAGGTTGTAGAGGACCACCAGTCCGGCGACCGCCGCCACGGGGAGTGTCCACGCGAGCCAGCCTCGAAGGGTCGTGCGCTGCACGACGAGCCAGCTCGCGACGGCCGGCAACCAGGGGAGGTCGGCGGGCCGCGCTGCCACAGCGAGGGCACCGAAGAGACCGCAGAGGGCGAGGGCCCGCGCGCTGTGCACGTCGCGCGGTCGGGCACCGATCCGTTCGGCGGCGCGCCTGGACAGGCCGAGGTCCCGCGTGCAGAGCTGGAGCATGCTCAGGGTGAGCAGCAACACCGCGGGACCGTGCTGCCAGAGCGCCTGGCTCGATGTCGACCAGATCGACGTGCCGAAGGCGAAGAGCAGGGCGAGGCCGATGGCGTCGGCCTCGTCGACGAGCCTGCGCAGCAGATGGTAGACCGCGACGACCGCGACCGCCGCGATCGTGGCCGCGACCACCTGCTCCATCTGAAGGGCGATGTCGAGCAGCTCGTGCACCGAGAGCCCGCCGAGGTCGAAGAGGAGCAAGGGCAGGTACAGCGGGGCCACCAACAACCCGGCAGCCACCGGGTAGCTCGACCAGGTGTGCTCCTCGCCGGCTACGAGGAAGTAGGCCTGATCGTCCCAGAGCTGGTTCAACAGGGGCGCGAAGCGGTCGAGCGCGAGGGTGCCGTCCAGGAGCAGCGTGAAGGGCAACAGAGCGGTTGGCAGGGTGTCGCCACTCGGCAGGCCGCGCAGGTTCAGGGTGTACACGAGCAGGCACATCACGAAGACGGTCATGCTGCGTGGGATGGCCTGCACCGCACCCTCCGGCGAGAGGTTAGCGGATCGGAATGACGCTGCTCTCGCTCCTGCTTCTGGCCGCGCCGGCCTTCGCGCACGGGTCCGATGCCGACGACGATGGTTGGCCAGACGACTACGACTGCGACACCGGTGATCCGCTCATCTACCCGGGAGCGGAGGAGATCTGCGACGACGGCGTGGACAACGACTGCGACGATCTCGTCGACGCCGACGACGAGGTGTGCGACGCGGGGTGCGGCTCCGGGGGCGCTGCCCTGATCCTGTTGCCGGTGGCGGGGCTGCTCGTCCGCCGAAGGAAGTGACGCAGCTCGTCCTCGGCATCGACCCGGGCTCCACAGCGACCGGGTGGGGGCTCGTCTACCGCGAGCGCGGTCGCTACCACGCCGTTGGTCACGGCGTGGTGCGCTCGAACGCACGCACGCCCATCCCGGAACGGCTCGCGGCCATCCACGGCGGCCTCTGCGACGTGATCGCCGCGCACACCCCGGCGGTGGTCGCCATCGAAGCCATCTTCCGCCACAAGTCGAGCGAGTCCGCGCTGCGCCTGGGCCAGGCCAGGGGCGTGGCGTTGCTCGCGGCGGCGCAGGCGGGCCTGGAGGTGCACGACTACAACGCCATGACCGTGAAGAAGACCGTGAGCGGGTACGGCCGCGCCGACAAGCGCCAGATGGCGCGGGTGGTCGGCATGCTCCTCGGAACCAGCGACCCGATCCCGAGCGATGCGGCCGATGCGCTGGCCATCGCCATGACCCACATCGCCTTTGCCCGGACCGTCGCGTGATCGCCCGACTGCGTGGCGAGGTGGTCGAGCTGGCGGAAGGCCTGCTGGTCGTGGACGTGGACGGCGTGGGCTACGAGGTGCGCGCCGGGCAGCACCTGCTGGACCGTGTGAGCCTCGGCGAGTCCATCACGCTGGTGGTCTCCACCCAGGTGAAGGAAGACGCGATCACGCTCTACGGCTTCGACTCCAAGGAGGAGAAGCAGGCCTTCCGCATGCTCCTGGAGGTCAAGGGAGTCGGTCCGAAGGTGGCGATGATCCTGGTGGGCAGCCTGGGCCTCGAAGCCCTCTCCGCAGCGGTGGCTGCCCAGGACCTCCGTGCCCTCACGCGCGCCAAGGGCGTCGGCAAGACCACGGCGGAGAGGGTGCTGCTCGAGCTGAAGCGGAAGAGCCTGCCGGTGCGCTTCACCCCCACCGGAGCAGTGGCACCCGCCGCAGGGCCGGGCGACCCGGCCTTCGAGCTGGCTCTGGCGCGGCTGGGGCTGCGGCGCTCCGAGATCGACGACGCTCGGCGCCTGCTGGTCCGTGAAGGCTTGGCCGACGCGCCCACCGCCGACAAGGTGAAGGCCGCTCTGCGGCTCGTGAAGGGGGGCGCTTGAGCTCCGAGCACGACCCCGCGCTCCGGCCCCAGAGCTTCGACGAGTTCGTGGGCCAGAAGCGGGTGGTCGAGAACCTGCGCGTGTACGTCCGCGCGGCGCTCGATCGCGGCGACGCCCTGGACCACGTGCTCCTCGCCGGGCCCCCTGGACTCGGCAAGACCACCCTGGCCCACATCCTGGCCGAGGAGCTCGGGGTCGAGCTGAAGACCGCGTCGGGGCCCACGCTGGAGCGGGGCGCGGACCTGGCGGCGATCCTGACCCAGCTCAACGAGCGCGAGGTGCTCTTCATCGACGAGATCCATCGGCTGCATCGGGCGGTCGAGGAGGTGCTCTACCCGGCGATGGAGGACTACGAGCTCGACATCCTCATCGGTCAGGGCCCCGGTGCGCAGTCGGTGAAGGTGCCGGTGCCACCCTTCACCCTGGTCGGCGCGACCACGCGGTCCGGTCTGTTGACCCGGCCCTTGCGGGCGCGCTTCGGCATTCCATGCCAGATGGACTACTACGAGCCCGAAGAGCTGCGCACCATCGTGGAGCGCTCCGGCCGCTGCCTGGAGCTGCCGCTGGACCAGGAGGCCGCCGCCGGGCTCGCGCGCCGATCCCGCGGCACGCCGCGCATCGCCAACCGACTGCTGAAGCGGGTGCGCGACTTCGCGCAGGTGATTGGGAACGGACGGGCGACCCTCGACATGGTCGAGCTCTGCCTCGAGCGGGAGGGCGTCGACGTGATCGGTCTCGACGGCATGGATCTCCGCATCCTCCGGACCATCGGCTTCAAGTTCGATGGCGGTCCTGTGGGCCTGACGAACCTCGCGGCCGCGATCGGAGAGCAGGCCGACACCATCGAGGAGACCTACGAGCCTTACCTCATCCGGGAAGGGCTCCTCCAGCGCACCCCTCGGGGGCGGGTGTTGACCCGTGCCGGGGCCGTGCACATCGGCTCGCAGCCCACCGGCGAGGCCTCCGTCGAGGTCGAGCAGAAGGAGCTGTTCTGATGTGGCTCTTGCTGCTCGCGTGCCGCACCACCGGCCTTCCGACCACCCAGATCCAGGTCGCGGGCCACGCCTTGACCGTCGAGGTGGCCGACGACCACACCGAGCGTGCCCAGGGACTGATGTACCGCAAGGAGCTGGGCGCGGACGCGGGCATGCTGTTCGTGTACGCGGACCTCGCGCCGCGCAGCTTCTGGATGAAGAACACCACCGTGCCGCTGTCGATCGCCTACCTCGACGCGGACGGTCGTGTCGTGAGCGTCGCGGACATGACCCCGATGTCGACGGAGAGCGTGCCCTCCGCGGGGCCCGCACAGTACGCCCTGGAGGTCAACCGGGGATGGTACGGCGCGCGTGGCGTGACCCAGGGAGCGGTCGTGACGGGCCTTCCCGGGCCGTCCGCCGAGTAGCAGCTCAGGCGATCGGGGCACGGCAGCCGAAGCCCAGGCGCTGCTTGGACGCCACCAGGCCGCCGCCGCGTGCGAGCTCTACCATCAGGGCTTCCCGCGCCGCAGCGTCGCCGTCCACGGCACGACGGCACAGTGCCGGGGTGAGGTTGGCCTGGCGGCTGATGTGACCGAGGCACGGCCCCAGCTCGACGGCGCGTCCCTGGAGGTGGTCGCCACCGGCGTACACCCGACCCGGGCACGCATCAGCGAGGGCGCTGACTCGGACGGGGTCGCCGCTGGAGTCCTTCATCGCCTCCACGCCGTCTGCGACCAGCTGCCGCCACAAGGCCACGCTGATGGGGTTGTGGGTGCGCGGGTGGTCGTAAGCCCACACTGGAAGGGCGACCGCGTCGCGCACGGCGCCGTACCAGCGCCGCACGGCTTCGTCGCCGACTACGTGGTAGAGCGGCGGCGGGAGGAAGACGGCCGCCGCCCCGTCCGCTTCGGCGGCGCGTGCCAGCTCGGCGGCACGTCCCGGCGAAGGGTCCCAGACACACGGCACCACCTCGCGGCCGTGGGCGTTCTCCAGCGTGGTCGCGTGCAGCGCCCGACGCTCCGCCCACGACAGGTACAGGAATTCCCCGGACGTGCCCGTGGGCGCGAAGCCGTCCACCCCCCCTTCGGCGAGGAAGGCGAGGTGCTCCCGCACCTGCCCGTGGTCCACCTGGGCGGTGCGATCGAAGGGTGTCAGCGTGGCGACGATCAGGCGCATCGGCGGTCTCCTTGTGAGCGGCTTGGATATGCTCGCGCGGTGCTGACCGTCGACCCGCACCCGCTCCTCTGCTTGCGGGCCTTCACCACCACCTTGGACACGCGACTCGTGGACGTGCCCTCGGGATCGGTCGGCCCCTGGCTCGAGCTCGGCGCAGCAGCGCCACTGCAGCGGAACGAGGCGGTGCGCGGCACCGTCCGCGATCTGCTCCGTCACGGCGGGTACAAGCCCACGGGGCGCGGCAAGCCGGCGAGCGAGTACCTCGTCAAGATTGCCAGCGGCGACGGCTTGCGCTCGATCAACCTGGTGGTGGACGCCTGCAACGCGGTGTCGCTCCACAGCGGGCTGCCGATCAGCGTGGTCGATCTCGATCGCGTCCAGGCACCGTTGCGCGTGGGGCTCGCCGCCGCGGAGGCGAGCTACGTGTTCAACCCCTCGGGGCAGACGATCAAGCTCGGTGGCTTGTTGTGCCTGCACGATGCCCAGGGTCCGTGCGCCAACGCCGTCAAGGACAGCCAGCGCACCAAGACGCATGACGGCACCACACGCACGCTGTCGCTCGTGTGGGGCCACGCGGACCTCGACGCTCGTGTCGATCGGGCCACAGCCTGGTACCGCGAGTTGCTGGAGGCCGCGGGAGCGGCCACGGAGGCGGTTTGACGCGTGACGACCTGCGGTTCCTGCTGGTGCAGGCACGGAACCCCGACGATCCGGTGCAGGCCGAGGAGCGGCTGGCGTTCGCCACGCAGATCGGCGTGCGCACGGAGCAGCTGGTCTGCGCCGACATGCTCCACGGCCAGCTGGACGTGGCCATGCTCAGCGACGTCGACTGCGTGCTGGTCGGTGGCTCGGGGGAGTACTCGGTGCTCGACGACCACGCGGGAATCCGTGGCGGGATCGCCTTCCTGGGCGCGTGCGCCGAACGCG
>Ga0114932_10001078_pt1 | contig 32072 bp, 29 predicted proteins | sample 2SBtaG_2_FD_87286 | JGI IMG/M metagenome (GOLD analysis project Ga0114932, IMG submission 87286) | Deep subsurface microbial communities from Kolumbo volcano to uncover new lineages of life (NeLLi) - 2SBTROV12_ACTIVE470 metaG | ecosystem: Environmental > Aquatic > Marine > Volcanic ...
CGCAGGAGCAAAGGTGACTGTAAAAATAATTGGTTTAAATAATGAAAATAAGAAAAAACTAAAAAGTAATATGGCTCAAATATTGCGATTAGCCAACTTAGAGAAAGCCGAAGCAGTATTGGACGATTCTACTGAGGTTTTACGAGAATTGGCTGAGGATACTATTCAATTTGTTTATAGGGAAGCTACAATATACATAGATGTTGCAGGATTGATCAATTTTGATAAAGAAAGATTAAGATTAAATAAGGATATTGGAAAACTTGACATTGATATTGCTGCGATAGATAAAAAACTGGCTAATAGTAACTTCATTAGTAAAGCCCCGAAAGAAGTAGTAGAGGAACAACATGAACGCAGAGCAATCGCGGTTCTTGCTAAAGAGAAATTAGAATTTGCTTTAACGAGGTTACAAAAAGCGTAAATTATCTTTATTTTAATATTTAACATATTTTTAGCAGATCTAATTTTATGTATATTTGATAATGAAAGAGTTAGCTTATTTGATCTATCTGATAATTAGTAATGATTAATGCCATTACAAAAGATAGTATAGCGATCATTCAAGGAGAGTCAGATGGAAGGAAGTAAAGCCGCTAATTATCAGTGGGATAAGTCAAAACTACCTAGTCGTCATGTATCGGTTGGAAACACTAGCGCGCCTCACAGAGCATTTTATTATGCCATGGGGATGACTGAGGAAGAAATTAGTCAACCTTTTGTGGGAGTAGTAACAACATGGAATGAAGCTGCTCCATGCAATATAGCTTTATCACGTCAAGCTCAGTCAGCTAAAAAAGGAGTGCAGGATGCAGGGGGAACTCCTCGTGAGTTCACCACTATTACTGTTACTGATGGTATAGCTATGGGACATGATGGCATGAGGTCTTCTCTTGTTTCTCGTGAGGTTATTGCTGATTCGACGGAGTTGACGGTCCGAGGGCATGGTTATGATGCACTTGTAGGTTTGGCAGGATGTGATAAATCCTTGCCGGGACTTATGATGGCTATGTTGCGACTTAATGTTCCATCAGTATTTATGTACGGTGGAACAATTTTACCAGGAAAGTTCAAAGGAAAAGATGTTACAATTATAGATGTCTTTGAGGGAGTGGGTGCAAATGCAGCAGGCAATATGTCACCAGAGGATTTACATGAACTAGAATGTTCTGCTTGTCCTTCTGCTGGAGCATGTGGTGGACAATTTACAGCTAATACTATGGCATGTGTTTCTGAAGCAATTGGATTAGCGCTTCCCGGCTCAGCCGGAGCGCCTGCGCCATATGAAAGCCGTGATGATTATGCAGTTGCAAGTGGAAAAGCGGTAATGGAGCTAATTAAGAAACAATTACTGCCGCGAAATATTGTAACTCGTAAATCATTCGAAAATGCTGCCGCTATAGTGGCTGCAACTGGAGGTTCAACTAATGCGGGCCTGCATCTTCCAGCTATGGCTAGCGAAGCGGGTATAGAATTTGATTTATTTGATGTATGTGATGTTATGCGCCGAACTCCCTTAATAGCTGATTTAAAGCCAGGTGGCCGTTATGTTGCTAAAGATTTATTCGATGTTGGCGGGGTCGGTATTGTAATAAAGCAGCTCTTGGATGGTGGATTTATGCATGGAGATTGCATGACGGTTACAGGTAAAACGCTATCTGAAAATTATGAAAATGCTATTTTTCCAGAAGACCAGGATGTGGTCAGAAATATTAAAAACCCTATATCAGTGACTGGTGGTGTGGTAGGCCTAAAAGGTAATTTAGCACCCCAAGGTGCTATTGTTAAAATCGCAGGTTTAAAATCATTAAAATTTACCGGGCCTGCACTAGTGTTTGAACGAGAAGAGGATTGTTTACAGGCAGTTTTAGAAGAAAATTATAAAGAAGGAGACGTTTTAGTCATAAGAAATGAAGGACCAAAGGGCGGACCTGGTATGCGTGAAATGCTCTCGACTACAGGAGCTTTGTATGGCCAAGAAATGGGAGAAAAGGTAGCTCTCATAACTGATGGTCGTTTTTCAGGGGGTACCCGTGGTTTTTGTATTGGACATGTAGGACCTGAGTCGGCTTCAGGTGGCCCAATTGGTTTAATCGAGACTGGAGACATAATAACTATAGATGCGGAAGCTGGAACTTTATCGGTTGATTTGAGTGATAAAGAATTATCTGATCGATTTAAAACCTGGGAATTAAGTCCTAACAACTACCAATCTGGTACTCTATGGAAATATGCTCAGACAGTTGGTGACGCAAGATATGGTGCTATTACACATCCAGGTGCAAAAGCGGAGACACATACTTATGTCGATTTATAATATACTTTAAAATCCATAATTACCTTATCAAAATAAACATAGAAAATAGGAACTAAATGCTGATCTCACACCATACTGGTGTGTGATCAGAAGCCTTGGCCTGACCCCTAGGTTTTTTGTCAATTGTACAAGTTTCTAACTTATCTGCTGCCTGAGGAGATAATAGTAAATGGTCAATACGAATACCGTTATCTTTATGCCAAGCGCCAGCCTGGTAGTCCCAGAATGAATAAACATGCGTTTCTTTATTCAAGCTTCGCCATGCCTCTGTATAACCAAGATTAAGTAATGCTCGGAAACGAGAACGAGACTCAGGTCTTGTTAGCGCATCATTTTGCCAAGCTATAGGATCATAACAATCCTCATCAGCAGGAATAACATTATAGTCACCTCCTAAAACAACAACTTCTTCTTTATTTAGTAGTGTCTTTGAATGATCAATTAGATGATCCATCCAATCTATTTTATAGGAGAACTTTTCGCTATCAACGGGGTTTCCATTTGGCGCATATATAGAAGCTATACGAAGGCCAGTTTTATCAGTAATTCTTACCCATGCTTCTATATATCTTGCTTGTTGATCTTCATCATAATCGGGCAAACCAAAGTTTATTTCATCCATAGGATATTTAGATAATATAGCAACACCGTTATAAGCTTTTTGACCATTAATAGCACAATTATAGCCAAGGTTTTCCATCTCTGAAGTGGGAAAATTTTCACTAATTCCCTTAAGTTCCTGCAGTAATAGTACCTCAGGCTGAGCAGATTCTAACCACTGTAGTACATTAGGAAGGCGAGCTTTAATAGAATTTATATTCCAAGAAGCAATTTTCACGGGATTCTATACTGAAAAGCTTGCGCCGCAACCACATTGTGCAGACGCATTGGGGTTTTTGAGCTGAAATGAAGCACCGCCAAGATTTTCTACCCAGTCTAATTGGCTGCCTCCTATTAGATCAAGTGAAGCGTTATCTGAAACAACAGTTATTCCGTCTATTTCAAACAAATGATCATCAGGCTCTATCTTGTCATCGAATTCAAAACCGTAAGTAAATCCAGAGCAACCACCACCATTTACGTATACACGTAGCATCAAATTACTCTTAGAATTTTCTTTTTCAGCATTCAGTAAGTACCCGACTCGTGCTACAGCACTATCAGTTAGCGTTATTGAGCGTGGTAACGCAGTATTATCAATGTTAGAATTGGTTTTTATATTTGCCATAGTTTTTAAATTTTAGATCCAACTTTTTAACCGTAACAGTATCTATGAATGAATAAGTGGTAATTTGTCAATTTTCCTTTTTATAAAGAGCAAAGTGTGAATAATTTATATATTATGCTTTTAATTCTTAAACAAGGCTCTCGTAAGAAATGGTAAAAACATTTTATGGTCAGGTTTTAGCTTCTTATGCCAGTGATCCAAAGCACAGTCGTGGCCGTTTATACAATGAACCAGAGAGTAGTTACCGAAATATATTTCAGCGAGACCGGGATAGAATAATTCATTGTAGTGCATTTCGTCGTCTGAAACATAAGACCCAGGTATTTGTTTATCATGAAGGTGATTATTACAGGACAAGACTAACGCATTCATTAGAAGTTTCCCAGATAGCTAGATCTATTAGTAGAGCTATAGGACTTAATGAAGATTTATCAGAGGCGCTCGCGCTAGTTCATGATTTTGGACATACCCCCTTTGGTCATGCAGGAGAAGATGCTCTGGCAGAGATGATGAAGCCGTATGGCGGTTTTGATCATAATGCCCAGTCGTTGCGTTTAGTTACTAAACTCGAGCGGCGATACCCAACCTTTGATGGACTTAATTTGTCCTGGGAAACTTTGGAAGGAATGGTCAAGCATAATGGCCCATTGGTTGGCCCCCTTTCTGTAAGTAAAAAGCCTATTCCTTTAGCAGTCTCTGAATATATTAACGAACATAATTTAGATCTTGATACCTTCCCATCTGCTGAAGCTCAAGTTGCTTCATTAGCAGATGATATTGCATATAATTGTCATGATATTGATGATGGTCTTAGAGCAGGGTTATTCGATATAGATGATATGCAAGGTTTACCATTAGTTTGGCCAGCTTTTGAGGATATAAAACGCAGGTACGGATCTTTAGAAAGGTCAAGACTAATCCACATGGCTATAAGTCAAGTTATAGGTGTAATGGTTGAAGATATGATATCTGAAACAAGCGAGCGCTTAGAGAATCATAATATAGCTACTGTAGAAGATGTGAGAAATCTGAATAGACCAATAGTTGCGTTTACTGATAGCTTATTATCTGCTGATAAAGCGGTAAAAAATTTCTTGTCGAAAAACATGTATCGTCATCACAGAGTAAATCGCATGACATCTAAAGCAAGAAGAGTTGTAAGAGAAATTTTTTTAATTCTTTTTGATGAACCCGAGTTATTACCGGCTGAATGGAGAAACCAAGCTGAAAACCAGGAAGAAGGCAGTCGTGCAAGGGTGATAGCTGATTATATTTCTGGGATGACTGATCGTTATGCCTTAGAAGTACATAAAAAGCTTTTTGCTCCGGATGCTCTATCATGAATATTTTTTATAATTTTAGTGAATTTGTGAATGATGAGTTAGCAGCTCTTAAATTAGAAGGTGTATTACCTAAAAACCTTGATATATCGAATGTATCTGTGGACCCTCCTCGTGATACAGCCCATGGTGATATTGCTTGCAATGCAGCGATGGTTTTAGCAAAACCGTCGGGTAGTAAACCTCGTCAATTAGCTGAACTATTAGCAGAGCGATTAAAGAAACATCCTGGTGTAGAGGAAGTAGTAGTTGCTGGTCCTGGCTTTCTGAATTTTCGTCTAAATATTGAATTTTGGCATGCACATCTACGTACTGTTATTTTAGCTGGGGATACTTATGGAAATTCTAGAATTGGCAACGGAGAGCGAGTTAATGTCGAATATATATCTGCTAACCCCACGGGGCCTTTACATGTTGGTCATGCTCGAGGCGCAGTATTTGGTGATGTTTTAGCTTCATTATTAGAAAAAGCAGGGTATTTGGTCACGCGAGAGTACTACATTAACGATGCTGGAGCTCAAGTAGATGAATTAGCTAGGTCTCTGTATTGGAGATATTGCGAGTTGTCAGGAAAAGTTGTTGGAGAAATGCCTGACGGTTTATATCCAGGTGATTATTTAATTTCAGTAGCAAAACAACTTATGGACCGAGACGGTGATTGCTGGAATAACTTACCTGAAAGTGAATGGCTTTCTGTTTTTAGGGTGTATGCAGTTAATTCTATGATGGAAAAAATTCGAGATGATTTATCAAATATCGGTATTAATCAGTCAACTTTTATATCAGAAAGGGCGCTGGTTGAATCAGGTATGGTCCAGCGAGTGGTAGATATTCTCGACGATAAAAACTTGGTTTATAATGGTGTTCTAGAACCTCCTAAAGGAAAGAAAACTGCTGATTGGGAAGAAAGACCTCAGACACTATTCAAGTCTAGTCAGTTTGGAGATGATGTTGACAGACCGTTAAAAAAAGCAGATGGGACATGGACATACTTTGCCAGTGATCTGGCTTATCATTTAGATAAAAATAAACGAGGATTTACCAACCTTATTAATATTTGGGGAGCGGATCACGGAGGATATGTAAAAAGGGTTTCAGCTGGTATTGAAGCTTTAACAGATGGTAAAGCAAACCTTGATGTTAAGCTGTGTCAATTGGTGAGATTACTAGAAGATGGCGAAATTGCCAAAATGTCTAAACGTGCAGGAAATTTTGTGACTTTGAGTGAATTGGTTAATTCTGTTGGAAAAGATGTTGTAAGATTTATAATGTTAACCAGAAAAAATGACGCTCAGTTAGATTTTGATTTGGTTAAGGTCCTGGAGCAGAGTCGAGATAACCCTATATTCTATGTTCAGTATGCTCATGCACGGAGTTATTCAGTAATACGAATGGCCAATGATATATTTCCCGAGAGCGATTTTTCTATAGAATCTCTTAAATCAATAAACTTAGAACTTTTAAAAAATAAAGATGAGATAGCCTTAATTAAAATTATTGCATTATGGCCTCGCATTATAGAATCGGCTGCTGAATCTCATGAACCACATAGGCTAGCTTTTTATCTATGCGAACTGGCAGCCGCATTTCATTCTTTATGGAGTAAAGCAAAAAGTGATGCGTCACTCAGGTTTGTTGTTGATGACGATCTTAGTTTAACCCAAACACGTATCGCTTTAGTTTTAGGAATGAGGACCGTAGTGGCCTCTGGTCTACAAGTTATGGGAATTACCCCGTTAGATGAGTTGCGAGCCTAAGAATAACTGATGACTAACCATGATGATATGCCAAGTGCAATTGATACTGATAGGCCCTTTGTAGAGCCAACTACTCAAAATAGTAGTTTTATGAAAATAGTTTTTGTCGGTTTGTTTTGCTTTGTGTTGATAATATTTGCATGGCTAGTTTGGATTATATTTTATGAGGGAGTTAATTCTGGTTCTAATTCTAATAAGGACGTTCCGGTAATAAAAGCTAGTACAAAACCTATTAAAAATAGACCCGATGACCCTGGGGGGTTGGTAATACGTCATAGAGATAAATCTGTGTTTAGGCATTTATCATCTGGCGATGAATACGAACCAATAGAACGTTTACTTCCCGCACCTGAAGAGCCTTTGCCTCTAGAGTTCAATAAGAATGAAAACAATAAAACTAATGATCAAAGTATAAACTCTTCACATACGCCTATTGAAGGGTTGTCTAAAGATATGAAAAATCAGAGTAATCAGGTTTGGAAAGTACAATTAGCTGCACTAAAAAACATAAAAGATGCAGAAAATGCCATGAGTAAGATATTAAGTCTAAATAAAGATATACTTGAAGAACTCGAGCTAAAACTAAAATCGGTTGAACTTCCTGATGGCCTGTATCACAGGATACAGGCAGGGCCTCTAAAAAGCCGTTCTTCAGCAAAAGCACTATGCGATATATTAAAAACCAGAAAACAGGATTGTTTGATTGTTACGCCCTAGTGAAGTCCCAGGAGCAATAATTTATGGCCTTAGTGGTTTTGAATTAACCTCTGATGAAAAATATTTGTTTCAAGAAATTAATCCGTTTGGTTTCATTCTGTTTACTAGGAACTGTGCTAACCCTACACAAGTGACCCAATTGCTAGCCGAACTGCGTCGGTTAGTTAACCGTCCTGATGCACCGGTGTTTATAGATCAAGAAGGTGGTTCAGTTCGTAGACTGCGACCGCCTCTTTGGCACACGAGCCCTGAATTACAAATATTTGGATCTATATATGAAGTTAATAAAAGTATCGCTTACAAAGCTGTAAATTTATCGGGACGTTTAATAGCTGGTCAGCTTTCACAAGTGGGTATTAATATAAACTGTGCACCTGTACTTGATGTTTTGTTTTCGAAAACGACTAGTGCTATTAGAGGTCGTTCTTTTGGAAGTGATCCAAGTTTAATTATTGAGCTGGCTAATTCATTTTGTGAAGGTCTGTTGAGCGGAGGAGTGTTACCAGTAATCAAACATATGCCGGGCCATGGTCGTGCTACTGAAGATAGCCATCAACAAATGCCAATAGTTAGAGCGACTAGAAGAGAGTTGCAGAAAGTTGATTTTATGCCATTCCGGAGCTTAGCTTCAATGCCTTTCGGAATGACGGCCCATGTGCTTTATGAAAAACTTGATAAGAATAATGTTGCAACATTCTCTAAAACTATAGTGAAAGATATTATTCGTAATGAAATAGGTTTTAATGGTTTTTTAATTACAGATGATATTTGTATGGGTGCACTTGATGGTAATTTAAGAACACGTTGTCTTAAGGCACTAGAAGCTGGTTGCGATGCAGTTTTACATTGTTCTGGTGATTATGATGAGATGGAATTTATTGGAAGTATAGTTCCTAAATTATCTAATGATTCTAATACACGGTGGTTTATGGCTAAATCTTTACAACGTAAATTGCCAAAACTAGAACATTCTGATTTGGAGGTTTTGTCTGAAGAGCTAGAAGAGTTAATAGGTTCATCTCCAGGGTATTATTATACTGATTGAAAGAAAATAGATTGAGAGATTTCAATATTATCACTGTTATATGTTGGGCTGTTCCAATCATTATTGCTGTTACATTACACGAAGCAGCTCACGGTTGGACTGCTTGGAAACTGGGCGATGATACTGCTTACAGATTGGGCAGAGTAAATTTTAACCCTTTTAGGCATATTGATCCTGTGGGAACAATTATTATTCCAGCTCTTCTTGTTGTGTTTGGAACCGGACTTATATTTGGTTGGGCTAAGCCTGTTCCTGTTAATTTTAGCCGACTCGGGACACCCAGACGTGATATGATTTTAGTTGCAGCTGCAGGTCCCATCGTAAATATATTACTAGCATGTATATCAGTTCTCGCTCTTGCTTTCATGCATAATAATACATTGAACCCATTTGTTTTAGCGTTATATATATCTATTAATATCAATGTCTTATTAGCAATATTTAACCTTTTGCCTATGCCGCCGTTAGATGGTGGTAAGGTGCTCGCCGGGTTACTCCCATTACCGCTGGCTAGGGAGTTTTTAAAGCTTGAACGTTATGGGCTATTTATTATCATTGCTCTAATCTTTATCCTGCCAAGCGTAGCTGGAATTTTTGATTTAGTGGTTAATCCTTTTGAGTGGCTGGTTGCTAGTCCTAAGAACTTTATAACGGATATGTTATTTAAAATAGTAGGAATATTATGAGTGATGACGTAAACGGATTTGAATCCCCATTTCCTGATTACTCGAATTCTAATCAGGAAGGAAATCATGATAAATTATTTCTTCATTTAGATGGTTTTGAGGGACCTATTGACCTACTTTTAACCTTAGCGCGTGATCAAAAACTTGATTTAACAAGTATATCTATACTTGGACTTGCTGAGCAGTACTTGAATTTTATTGAGCAGGCGCGTCTTATGAGCATAGAACTGGCCGCTGACTATCTAGTCATGGCGGCCTGGTTAGCCTATCTCAAGTCTAGAATGTTAATTCCGGTTCCTGAAGATACAGATGAACCGTCGGGCGCTGAAATGGCAGCCGCTCTCAAATATCAATTGCAACGCCTTGAGGCTATGAGGAAGGTAGCAGAACAATTATTTGCTAGGCCTCTACTAGGCAGGGATGTTTTTCAACGTGGTGATCCTGAGGGTATTAGTATTAATGTTAGATCTTTATATAATTCTACATTATTCGAAATATTACAGGCCTATGGATCCGCTCAAAATAGACAGGCTCCGGCTCCCCTGCAGATTGAACAAATGGAACTTTTTTCAATGGATGAGGCTCTTGGACGTCTTAATATGTTCATTGGCGAGATGGTTGATTGGTCTGTACTGTCTAGTTTTTTGCCAGAAGGCCTTGAAAATGATTTGGTTAGGCGTTCTGCAGTTGCTGCTAACTTCGCGGCCAGTTTGGAACTCGTAAGAAGTGGAAAAGCAGAAATTAAACAAGACCATCTATTTGGTCCCATATTTTTTCGAAGTCGTAGAGATAGAGATAACGCAGCAAATTCTACTAATCTAGCTATTGATGAAGAGGTTAATAATGACGGGTTATAATAATATTGATGATTACCCTCCCGATAGTCTTCGTATGTTAGAGGCTATTTTATTTGCCGCTAAGGAGCCGTTAGATGAGATTTCTATATCGGAAAGGTTACCAGGTGATAGTGACTTTTCTACTTTGATCGCGGACTTAATTAAAGCTTATGCTAGTAGAGGGGTCAATATTGTTAAAGTAGGTAACAAATGGACGTTACGCACGGCTCCGGATCTTGCTAATAAATTGAAAATTGAGAAAGTAACTGAACGACGTTTATCGCGGGCCGCACAAGAAACATTAGCTATTATAGCATATCATCAACCTATAACACGGGCCGAAGTAGAAAGTATTCGTGGTGTAACTGTAAACCGGGGTACATTAGATGTTTTATTAGAAGCAGGATGGATTAAACCGGGGCGCAGAAGAAATACTCCTGGGAGACCTACAACTTGGTTAACTAGCGAAGGGTTTTTATCTCATTTTGGAATTGAAAACCTTAATGACCTTCCTGGTTTAAAAGAACTGAAAGACTCAGGATTACTTGATTCTCGACCAGCTGTTGACGTTTATGCATCCCGTGCACCTCAAGAGGAACTTCCTTTTATCTCTATTGAATCCTCAGCAGAAGAGGTAGAAGAAACTATCGAACCGCTAAATTCAGAATAAATGGCCCTCTATTAACCTAGGTTTCTAAATTTGTTAATAAAACTGTAATAATATGAATTTACATAAATAACCTTTTAATAAATGTTTGATAATTATACGTTCATTTGAAAACTAGTCTAATAGACTTTTTGACTAACATTGCGATATAACCAGCTTTCTGTAATAATCTGCAGAAATGGGTTGATTACGACCGTTATAAAAACTGGAGAATTTGAGCAATGGGTACATTCTCGATATGGCACTGGGTCATAGTGTTGGTTGTTGTCCTTGTCCTTTTTGGAGGAAGAGGAAAAATTCCATCGCTAATGGGTGATGTAGCCAAAGGTATTAAGTCCTTTAAAAGTAATATGAAAGAAGAAAAATCCGGAGCTAATAAGGCTCCTGAAATTGAAGCTGATAATGAAACTGATAAGCCACTGGCAAAAGATGATCAATCGACAGCAAAAGATTAGTTTAGTTGTTTAAAGCCTTTTAGCCCAGTGAAGTTCAACGATAATATTACTCAGGTCATATAGATATGCTTGATATTGGCTGGCCAGAATTAATGTTAATAGCTGTCGTAGCTTTAATAGTTATCGGTCCAAAAGATCTCCCTGCAGCAATACGTACGGTAACTACGATTATCCGTAAAGTCAGGGGTATGGCTGCAGAGTTTCAGGGAGGATTAGAAGAAATAGCTAGAGATTCTGGAATTGATGATGTTAAGCAGAGCGTTGAAGACGTTATTTCTTATGATGCTGAAGCTGCCTTAAAAAATATTGCTGAAATAGAAGGTGATGAGTTTAAGCTGGATAGTGAAGAAAATCAGGAATCAAATAACTCTATACTAGACCCTGAAATTCAATCGCAGTTATTAGAGAATGACCCAGAGTTAACAAGGGTAAGTGAAGATAATCCTAATAACAATCTTCATTCAGATTATGATTCTAATGAGGATACTAACGATGCAGACTTAGAAAGCTTATTACCTAATGTATCATCACCTTCGACAAGTAAAAGCTAATGGTTGAGGAAGCAGAAATAAATAGTGATGAGGAGCAGGTAGAAAAAAGCAGAATGCCCTTAGTAGCGCATTTGACTGAGCTCAGAAAACGTTTGCTTTTCTCTCTCATGGCTTTTTTAGTACTCTTTTTTATCTGTTTTTACTTTGCTGGAACGTTTTTTAATTTTTTAGTAGAACCTCTTGCAGAGGTTTGGGAAGGTCAGGATGGTAGGCAGCTAATTTATACTGCTTTAACAGAAAAGTTTTTTACTGAAATTAAGGTTGCTTTTTTTGCTGCTTCTTTTTTATCATTTCCTGTGCTAGCTACTCAGATATGGATCTTTGTTGCTCCAGGTTTATTTAAAAAAGAAAAAAGGGCATTTCTACCATTTTTATTGGCTACGCCAATATTATTTTTTGCAGGCGGTGTCTTTGTTTATTACTTTTTATTACCTGTAGCATGGCAGTTCTTTGCTAGTTTTGAACAGTTGGCTGGAGATGATGCCCTAGCTATATCACTGGTGCCAAAGGTTAATGAGTATTTGTCGCTAGTAATGCGTTTAATATTTGCTTTTGGGCTGAGTTTTGAATTACCAGTAGGTCTTTTGATTCTTGTTAAAGTTGGTATTACTTCTGCTCAAGGGCTTCGCAAAAAAAGACGTTATGCAATTGTTGTGGCCTTTGTGGCGGCTGCAATTCTCACTCCTCCTGATCCTTTAAGCCAACTTGCTCTAGCTCTACCGATTATCATGCTTTATGAAGCATCTATATTTATAGCAGTTTACATGATGCGTAAAAGAGACATACAGGATACTGAAGATTGATAAATTGATGCCTTTAGAAATGATCTTTACTAGACTAGAGCTGTTTCAATAAATATAAGGACTTCGAACTAACGGAACGCTATATATAATGTTCGACCTCAAATGGATTCGAGAAAACCCTGAAGTACTAGACGATAGCCTTCTAAGACGAGGTCTTAAGGCTGTGTCTGCTGAAATTATTAAAATCGATGCTGAAAGAAGGTTGGTGCTGACAAACCTTCAAGAACTGCAGAGTCAAAGAAATGAAGCATCAAAACAAATCGGGGTAAAACTAGGTGCTGGGGCTGTTGAGGAAGTCGAGGCTTTAAAAAGCAAAGTTATTAAGCTTAAAGAATCTATACAAGAAAGTGAGCATTCTGAACGTCAATTAGGCGTGAATTTGCAAGACCTACTGATTGGTTTACCTAATATATTGGATGTATCAGTACCTAATGGAGATACAGAAAACGATAATAATGAGTTACGTAGCTTTGGTGAACAGAGAAATTTTCATTTTCAGCCTAAGCAGCATTATGATATTGGAGAAAATCTATCTTTGATGGACTTTCAATCTGGAAGTAAGCTTAGTGGTTCTCGTTTTGTGGTTTTAAAAGGAGCTCTGGCTCGGATGGAGAGAGCACTTGCCCAATTTATGCTTGATGTACAAACAACAGAATGGGGATATACAGAGATAGCGCCACCTCTTCTTGTGAAAGAGGCTGCCCTTTATGGTACAGGACAGTTACCTAAATTTTCTGATGATTTATTTCGTACTACCGGCGATCACTGGCTTATTCCGACGGCAGAAGTTCCCCTTACTAATATGGTTTCAGATAGTATTCTTGAGGAAGCTAACTTACCCATAAGATTTGTTGCTCATACTGCTTGTTTTCGATCTGAAGCTGGGGCAGCTGGTAAAGATACCAGAGGAATGATTCGGCAACATCAATTCTATAAAGTAGAACTGGTTTCAGTTGTGCATCCGGATCAGTCTGATAATGAGTTGGAGCGTATGACAAACTGTGCGGAATCCATACTTAGACATTTGGAGCTTCCATATCGAGTAATGCTACTCTGCAGCGGCGATACAGGATTTGCCGCAAGCAAAACGTATGATATAGAAGTTTGGCTCCCAGGCCAGGACGCTTTTCGGGAGATATCTAGTTGTTCAAATACTCTTGATTTTCAAGCTAGACGTATGAAATCCCGTTTTCGTCCAAAAGCATTAAATAAAGGCAGCCTTCATGTGCATACACTAAACGGATCTGGAGTTGCTATTGGTCGAGCCTTAATTGCTATTATTGAAAATTATCAATGCGAAGACGGTTCTATAATGATTCCTGAGGCTCTTCGTCCTTATATGGGTGGCATAGAAGTAATAAATGCAAATGAATAAGTTTTCGCAGCAACATTCAAAGCTTCGTATATTAATCTCTAATGATGATGGTGTTCGTGCAACCGGTATCAAGGTGATGCAACGCATCGCTAAAACAATTAGTAAAGATGTTTGGGTTTGTGCTCCTATGAATGAACAAAGTGGAGCAGGGCATTCTTTATCTTTGAGAAACCCGTTGTGGCTAAGTCGTATATCCGCTCGTAAATATGCCGTTGAAGGAACACCAACAGATAGTGTGCTTATGGGTGTTCATCAATTGCTTAAGGACCATAAACCTGACCTAGTGTTATCTGGTGTAAATAGAGGTAGTAATATGGCTGAATTTATTACTTATTCGGGCACTTGCGCGGTAGCCATGGAAGCAACTTTATTGGGGATACCGGCTATTGCAGTTAGTCAGCAGATAAACCCTGAAGTGAAGAAGGTAAATTGGTCCACAGCAGAATCATTTTTGCCGAAGTTGATTGGTAAATTACTTAGGGCGGGTTGGCCAAAAAATACTTTTATTAATATTAATATACCTAATGTTTCACCGGAGAATCTAACTGGAATTGAAGTAACAAGCATGGGGCAGAGAAATATGGGTGATTCATTAGTTGAAAAGAATCACCCGATGGGACACAAATACTATTGGATTGGAGCATTACCTAAACAAAAACCAGGACTAAAGGGTACAGATCTTGCTGCTATAGAAAATCGCAAGATATCAGTTACACCAATAGATATGGACTTAACTAATTATACTGCTTTAAAAAAATTGGGGTTGGCTGTTGGATCATCTAGATTATGACCACTCCAGCTAACAAAGCTCGACTTATATTATCACTTCGTAGTGCTGGAATTACCAATATAACCGTATTATCTGCTATTGAAAGAATTCCGCGTGAGTATTTTGTACCGGAGACATTCAGAGACCAGTCTTATGAAAATATCGCACTGCCTATTGGCTATGGACAGACTTTAAGTCAGCCATTAGTTGTTGCTTCTATGATAGAAGCATTAGAAGTTAATAATAGAGTTAAGTTATTAGAATTGGGTACGGGCTCGGGGTATCATGCATCAATTTTAGCTCTACTGTGTAGAAGGGTTTATACTATTGAAAGACACCGACCACTTTTAGCAGAAGCTGAAAGTCGTTTTAAAAAACTAGACTTAAATAATATAACTACTAAAGCGGGAGATGGCATGAAAGGTTGGCCAGAGCAGTCTCCATTTGAACGTATTAGTGTTACTGCTGCTTCAGATTCACCACCATCTGTTCTTTTGGAGCAGCTGGCAATTGGCGGTATAATGATAATACCAATAGGGGGACCAGACCGAACACAGGTTCTTACTAAAATTCGTCGTACAGAACAAGGATTTGATACAGAAGATTTAATGAAGGTGCGTTTTGTGCCATTGGTTTCAGGGTTAGCTGAGAACTGAAGTTTATGATGTGCTTTTACTAATATAGAATAGAAGTATGTATAAGCAATTAAGGACAGTACTGATAGTAACTATTAATGTCACTTTTTTGGCATCTTGTGATATATCAGACCGTCCAGCTCCTTTCATAGATAAAAGTTATGGTGAACGTAAAAGCTCGTCGGTAGATAAAACTAATTTTCACTTAGTTAAAAAAGGGGAAACTATTTATGAGATATCTCAGAGATATAACCTTCCCACTCGCACTTTAATTGAGAGAAACAACCTAAATGCCCCATTTAAGTTAGCAGAAGGGCTACGTCTATATATACCAAATACTAGAACTCACCTAGTTAAGCGAGGAGAATCTTTACATTCAATAGCTATAAAATATGGAGTAAGTAATACTGCTTTAGCTCGACTTAATAATTTTAAATCCCCGTATATTATATATCCGGGACAACGCTTGAAATTACCTTTTGGTAAAGAAAAATATATAAATAATGCGAGTACTAAAAACCTTATCTCGGGAGTTGAGTCGCCCCGCCCTAAGCCAACACCTAAATCGAAGCTATCGAATTCGATACAACGCACTGGTAGTTTTATTTGGCCAGTAGAGGGACGTCTTCTATCATCCTTTGGCATTAAAGAGGGATCAGCCCTTCATAATGATGGACTTAATATAGCTGCTCCTATGGGAGCTGCCGTTCGAGCTGCAGATAAAGGGGTTGTAGCATATGCGGGCAATCAAATACGTGGGTTCGGTAATATGCTTTTAATAAAACATTATGATGGCTTTATTACCGCTTATGCACATACGGAAAAGTTATTAGTTTCTAGAGGTGACATAGTATCAAAAGGACAGGTCATAGCGCGTGTTGGTAAGAGTGGTGGTATTGGTGTGCCTCAGCTGCATTTTGAAGTCAGAAAAGGTAGTTTAGCCGTCGATCCTTTAAAATATTTACCTGGATAAATATTTTATCAAATAGTTAATCTAATTTTTTACCCTGTCTACCAGCTAAATCTTGGATATATTGCCAGGCGACGCGACCTGAACGTGAGCCTCGAGTTACTGACCATTCTTTTGCTTCGGACATCAAAGTCTTTCTATCTAATTTTAAATCAAAGTGATTAACATAGGCATCAATCATAGCGAAGTATGTATCTTGATCAGTATGATGAAAACCAAGCCATAAGCCAAATCTATCAGACAATGATACTTTTTCCTCTACAGCTTCGGAAGGGTTTATAGCAGTTGACCTTTCATTTTCTATCATGTCACGAGGTAATAAATGTCGGCGATTAGAAGTAGCATAAAACACCACGTTTTCCGGTCGTCCTTCTATACCACCTTCTAAAACCGCTTTAAGCGACTTATAACTTGTATCTGCATCATCAAAGCTTAAGTCATCACAAAAAAGAATTACCTGATGTTTGTGATTGCGAAGTTTGCTAAGTAGTGAAGGTAAAGAGTGTATATCCTCGCGGTGTATTTCTACTAGGTTTAGAACTTTATCGCTGGTGTCGTTAATTAATGCATGTACTGATTTAACTAAACTAGATTTACCTGTACCCCGAGCTCCCCATAAAAGAGCGTTATTAGCAGGAAGTCCAACTGAGAACCTTCTTGTATTTTCTAATAAAATGTCTGCTTGTCTATTTATACCCTTAAGTAAATCAAGTGGAAGTCTATTGACTTGTGGAACGGGCTCAAGCCAACCCCCGGAATCATTATTACTAGCGTGCCATACAAATGCATCTGCAGATGATAAATCGCCAGAATTATTTTGATCAGGTGCGATGCGTTCAAGTGCTGCTGCAATACGACTTAATAAAGGGGTGATGTCGTTATCATTCATTAATCATTCACTTTAATATTGTTATTGTTTTAAATATAGAAGCCTAATCTTTCGTCTTGGTAATGGTCAATGTTTAGTATTAATAACCAAAATAGGTTTACTACGTGGATTGACGAAAGGACAAGTGGTCGGTAATAGAAGTTTAATATGCGTAATAATATAATTATGTGTATAATGTTAATTATATAAGTAAAGTTTATTGCATTTGAGCTACATTTTGCTATTTATTGGGTTTAGAAAAACTCGAAGATATGGAGACCAAAAATGTTTATAACACCTGCTGTTGCGCAAAGTTTTTTAGGTGGTGAAGGAGGCGGAGGTCTCGGCGCATTCTTACCCATTATTTTAATATTTGCAGTTTTCTATTTTCTGCTTATTAGACCGCAGCAAAAAAAAGTAAAGCAACATCGTCAAATGCTCGGACAAGTTAAACGCGGTGACCGTGTATTAACGGGAGGTGGCATAATTGGCACTGTTACTCGTGTTAAAGAAAACGATGAATTGGTAGTAGAAGTTGCAGACGGGGTAAAAGTAAACGTTATAAGAGGTACTCTTTCAGATGTTCTAACCCGTTCTGAGGCACCCTCCTCTGGTGGCAATGCATCGGCAAATGGTCCAACGGTTGTAGGGCCCAATGATGAAAAACCGGCAGGTTTATTAGGCGGCCTTTTTGGCGGCTTCGCGCCGAAGAAATAATTAAGAAGTAAGCGAAGAAAATGGTTAACTATCCCCGGTGGGCGATTGCTTTTACGCTTATAATATGTGTTTGGGGTATTATTTTTGCTTCTGCTAATTTTTTTAATGAATCAGCAAAATTTTTACCGGATTCAAAAGTCAGGCTTGGCCTTGATTTACAAGGCGGTGCCCATCTTCTGCTAGAAGTAGAGGTTGATGAGGTTGTTAAGGCGACATTGGGATCAATAGAGTCATCAGCAAGACGTGAACTACGTCGACGTAAACCAAGAATAAAGTACACTGGGGGTATTAGGACTGAGGGTAATACGGTTGTTATTAGAGGTGTAAATCCCGATGATATAGAAATAGCACTTGATAGATTGAGTTCGCTCGATAGGGATTTAGTTGTAACCAACATAGATAATTCAATACTGATAAAATATACTAAAGAAGCTTTGTTGGCCAGACGGCAGCGTGCGATAGAACAATCAATTGAGGTTGTACGCAGAAGAGTTGATGAAACTGGGGTTTCAGAACCTACCATCCAGCAGCAAGGTAGTAATAGGATTATAGTGCAAATGCCAGGCATAGAAGATCCTGAGCGAATAAAGAAACTTTTAGGACAAACAGCTAAACTAAATTTTCATATGGTTAATGAGGAAGCAGATGTTTCTGTTGCGGTACGTACAGGCATAGTGCCGCCCAGTTCAAAGCTAATATATGAAGAGAATGCCGGGCAGAATATACCGTATGTTGTCTATAGGGAAGTAGTAGTAAATGGAGAACGTCTTGTTGATGCACAAGCTACTTTTCAAGATGGTCAACCTATAGTCTCTTTTAGGTTTGATGCACAAGGAGGTCAAACATTTGGCCGTGTTACCACTGAAAACGTTAATAAGAGGTTAGCTATTGTACTGGATGGTAAGGTAGTAAGCGCTCCTAATATACAAACCCCTATTATGGGTGGGAGTGGCATTATAACCGGTAGATTTACAGTTCAAGAAACTGTTGATTTGGCTTTGGTTCTTCGGGCTGGAGCTTTACCAGCACCTTTAACAATATTGGAAGAGCGGACAGTTGGGCCAGGTCTAGGAGCTGATTCGATAGCGGCTGGAAAACTTGCTAGTTTAGTTGGGTTTATAGCGGTAGTAATATTTATGGTCGCTAGCTATGGCCTGTTTGGCTTTATGGCTGCAATAGCATTGGTCTTTAACTTAGCCTTAATTATGGCACTTTTATCTGTGTTGGGAGCAACACTAACTTTGCCGGGAATAGCTGGTATTGTTCTAACTATTGGTATGGCAGTGGACGCTAACGTACTCATACTTGAGAGAATTAAGGAAGAGGTAAGGAATGGTAGATCTCCAATATCCGCTATAGATGCTGGTTATAGACGAGCTTTGACTACTATTATAGATTCGAATCTGACAACTCTAATAGCTGCGCTATTATTGTTTAATTTTGGTACCGGACCCATTAAAGGGTTTGCTGTAACACTATCTATGGGGATAGTAAGCTCAATGTTTACGGCTATTATGCTTACTCGATTCCTTATCGTTATTTGGTTGCGTCAGAAAAGACCATCCAAATTACCTATTTAGGAATAAAAGATGCGGCTATTAAGAATTGTTCCCTCTGATACTAAAATTGATTTTGTTAGCAAACGTCCATTTGCATTTGGCTTTTCAATTTTAATAATACTCATTTCTATTGGTACATTTCTAGTTCAGGGACTAAATCTTGGCATTGACTTCCGTGGAGGGGTATTAATTGAAGTAGAAACAAACGGACCTGCTGATATTGAAAAACTAAGAGATGTTTTAGGAAATTTGGGTTTAGGAGAAATCCAGGTACAAGAATTTGGTAATCCAAATGATGTGCTTATTCGTGTACAACAACAAGATGGTGGCGAAAAGGCTCAGCAAGACGCTGTAGTACTTATTAAAGAAGCACTTGGTGACTATGCAAAAGAATATCGGCGAACTGAATCTGTTGGCCCAACTGTTGGAGCTGAATTAATAAGGGCTGCAATATTAGCAGTGAGCTTGGCTTTAGGGGCTATTTTAATCTATATTTGGATAAGATTTGAATGGCAATTTGGTGTTGGTGCAATAATTGCATTAAGTCATGATGTATTGACCACTGTGGGTCTTTTTGCTGTAACGCAGCTAGAGTTTAACTTAGCAACTGTGGCAGCAGTATTAACTATAGCGGGATATTCTATTAATGATACGGTTGTTATTTACGATCGTGTAAGAGAGGAATTAAGACGTTATAAAAAATTATCAATCCCAGATTTATTAAATCTATCTGTAAACAAAACTTTATCTCGAACATTTCTTACTAGTATGACAACACTTATAGCTCTTGTTGCATTAGCTACATTAGGAGGTCCCATTATTCGTGATTTCTCGTTAGCTATGATATGGGGTGTTTTAATTGGTACTTATTCTTCAATATTTGTAGCTGTCCCAGCGTTATTAGTATTCAAGCTTAGTCGTGAATCTTTTTCTAGCTCTGATTCCGTTGACGGGGGAGAACAAGACACTTAAGCAACTGAAGAAATAAGATTAACGTTTATATATTAATTTAATAGCAGGAAATAAAAGATTAAATTAAACAGTAACCAAGATAATACTCGGGCGCCATCGATTGAAGGTTATGGTAATGGAAAGTTTTATGTAGATGGAAACGCTTATGACGGTTCACTGTTAATTTTGCCGAATAAAGTTATTAGCTGGCCTGTGCGAGAATTTTCAGAGATTAATGGGAGTACATTACTCCCTCATATTAATACTCATATTAATGTAGACTTATTATTGCTGGGTTGTGGAACTAGTATGTGGCAACTTTCCAAGTCTTTGAAAAAATCATTAGATGAAATTGAGATTACTGTAGAAGCTATGTCAACTGGTGCTGCAGTTAGGACTTATAATGTATTGACTGGGGAAAAACGTCGGGTTGCTGCGGCACTTATTTCTGTTGAGTAGAGGGATACATAATTCAAATATAAATATTTATAAAAATAAAAACGGGGCCAATAGGCCCCGTTAGTATATTACTAAAATATAATTTTAGAATGGTGGATTCTGATATGCTACCATACCGTATAGCATAGGAATAGATAGAAGCGTATTTGTCCTCGAGAAAAGCATTGCCTTTCTGGCTGATTTTGGCTTCAGAGTATCATCTGATACTTCTATTAACCCCAAGGCGACTTTTTGATTTGGCCATATTACAAACCATACATTAAATGCCATAATTAAACCGAACCACATTGCTATACCAAGTAAAACGGTTTCAGGGCTACTAGCTCCATTTAAGCCTATAGAAAGTGCTTCTCCTATATAACCTTCCATCCATGCAAGGATTAGTCCGAAAAGTACGGTTGAGGCTGCACTCCAACGAAACCAGAATAATACTGCTGGTGCAATATGCTTACCTACAGCTGGTTTCAATTCATCAGGAATTTTTGGCATTGTTGGAACCTGTACAAAGTTTAGGTACCACAAGAGTCCTATCCACATAACGCCACTGAGGACGTGGAACCATCGAATTAGATGTTCAGCGAATTCCATTTTAATATCCTCTACTGTTTAAGAACCGATTGCTATAGCTACTATAACCATAAGTACGGTCATAACTACGCCAAGAGCAACAGTTTTGTGTAATGATTCTAAAGGGTTTTTCATATTTGGGCCCTCCCGTTAATAAAACCGAATCAAAGTATAGCAAATATATACATTTGGTCCTACGATTACATTCTTAAATTTTGTTTTATTTTTAAATAAAACTTTATAATGTTAGTTTAGATATGAGTAAATGCTAGATGGTTCAATCATATTGCGCAAACGAATTAAGATCAAATGACTATGAACGCTATTTATCAGCACTTTTCATTCCAAATCATCATCGTGAGGCCGTATTTACTATATATGCCTTTAATTCAGAAGTATCACGTACCAGAGAAATGGTTAGTGAATCTATATTGGGAGAAATTCGTTTACAGTGGTGGCGAGAATCTATTCAAAAAATATATCAAAATGAGATTGTAGAGCATCCTATTCTTGAGAGTTTAAGAAAAACTTTGGATGATTATGACTTACCCATAGTTTTTTTTGATGATTTACTTGATGCAAGGTTAAGTGATTTTAAAAAGACACCTTCTGAAGATATGGAAGGCTTGATAGACTATGCAAGGAGTACTTCAGGCACGCTGGGCATGATGGTTATGAAATTACTCGGCTTTAATGACGTGGTAAGTATAAGGGTAGCTAGCTTAGTGAGTACTGCTTGGGCATTAATTGGTTTAATACGAGCAATTCACTTTCATGCCCAAAGCGAAAGAATATATTTACCAAAAGAATTATTGATCAATAACAATGTTGACAATATTTCTATACTTAGTTTCCAATCATCTCCGCAGTTAAGTTTGATAGTAAACGAGGTGATTGATAATGCGCGTGCTTTATTAACTGAAGCTCGTTCTCTAAGAAATGAGGTGCCGCGACCAGCCCGCAGGGGACTTTTATTAGGTCCGCTCGCTGATTGCTATATAAGAGACATTATACGTGCCAACTATGACCCATTTTCATTAAGAAAATTAGGATTAACACTCCCGACTAGTTTGATTTTAGCCTCTATAAAAGGACGATACTGAATTATTTAGTTCATAGATAAAGATATTAAATTATAATTTGATTAATATACCTTTGAGTATGTATGTAGGCATTAATTAAAAAAATTTTGGTAAGTAGTTTTCCACAAGCCTAAATCAAAAAGTGCTCGCTCAGAAATTAATTTTCTTTTTTCTTTTTTTCGTAATTTTTTAGGTATATTGGTTAAACCATTTTCATTAGCAGCTGGTAATAAACCAAAGTTTATATTCATAGGTTGAAATGTTTCTGCTTTTGCTCCCTCAGTGATATATGACAGAAGAGCGCCGTGAGCCGTAGTCTCTGGCGGTCTTATAGACTTTAAATCAAATGACTTATTTAATTTTTCAGCAGCAGCAAATTTACCTGCTAGTAAACCTATAGCAGAGCTTTCAACATATCCTTCAACACCTGTTATCTGACCTGCAAAACGAAAACGTGGTGATTTTTTTAATCTTAACGTGCTATCAAGCAACCTTGGGCTATTTATAAAGGTATTTCTATGAATTCCTCCTAAACGAGAAAATTCAGCATTATTTAAACCAGGTATTGTTCGAAAAATAGTTTCTTGGGCGCCATATTTTAATTTGGTTTGAAAACCAACCATATTATAGAGGGTTCCTAGAGCATTATCCTGTCGCAGCTGGACCACTGCATGCGAGCGTTTTCCTGTGTTGGGGTTAGTTAATCCTATTGGTTTCATAGGGCCAAAACGTAAAGTTTCACGGCCACGTTCAGCCATTACTTCTATTGGTAAACATCCTTCGAAATAAGGTGTTGATTTTTCCCAATCCTTGAAATCGACTTTATCTCCTTGTATCAGATTATCAATAAATTCCTCAAATTGTTCCTTGCTAAGCGGACAGTTAATATAGTCTTTTCCATTTCCACCAGGACCAGCTTTATCATATCTTGATTGATACCAAGCTATATCGAAGTCGATAGAATTAATCTGAATTATGGGCGCAATCGCATCAAAAAAAGCAAGGTTCTTTTCTCCTGTTAATTTAATGATTTCATCGGTTAATGCTGGAGAGGTGAGTGGACCCGTTGCAATAATAACTTGTTCCCAATCATCTGGAAGAGTGGTGATTTCACTATAGTCTAAAGTAACCATTGGATGATTTATTAGTGTCTTAGAAACCTGTTGAGAAAAATCGTCTCGATCAACGGCCAGTGCACCGCCTGCTGGAACTTTATTTGAATCAGCCGATAGCATTATTAACGAGTTTAAACGTCTCATCTCTTCGTGCAATAAACCAACAGCATTGAAATATATATCATCCGATCTAAATGAATTGGAACAAACGAGCTCAGCTAGATTGCTGCTTTTATGTGCTTGAGTATTTCTGTTAGGGCGCATTTCATGCAAAACTACATGAATTCCAGATTCCGCTAGTTGCCAGGCTGCTTCAGAACCAGCCAAGCCTCCTCCGATAATATGTATGGGATTAATTTTCATTTCGTGTATTTACTTATTTTTACTTAATATAAAAACCCTACTGATTAAAAATTTTAAAATATAGCACTTAGTTTAATAGAAAATTAAATAATCAGTTAGACAAAACAATTAACTGGAATAAACTATAGTCCTGATATTTCTAAGGTAGCACGATATGGTTAAAAGATATGCAGACGATGAAAGATTTTCTCCCGGACTTCGTGACGGTGAGAAGTATATTAATGGTCTCAAAAATGATGGAAGAAGTGTTTTTATTGATGGCGAAAAAGTAGATGATGTAACGGTTCATCCAGCTTTTTATCAAGCTGCTAGGTCCATTGCAAATTTATATGATATATCAAGTAATCCTGCTAATAGGGAATTAATGACCTTTAAGTCTCCCAACACTGACTTACCCGTTAATAAAATATGGATGGTCCCTAAATCCAAAGAAGACCTGGAGGAAAGAAGGGCAGCAATAGAATGTTGGGCTGAGGCCACATTTGGTTTAATGGGACGTACTCCAGATCATGTGGCTGGCTTTTTTGTTGGTTGGGCAGCTGGATTAGATGTTTTTGATCGAAATATAAATATGCGCAGGTCAAAAAATTTATTAAATTTTTTTAATTATCTCCGTGATCATGATCTTTTTATAACTTACACAATTGTTCCGCCCCAGGTTGATCGTTCTAAACCAATGCATGGCCAGAATCCCTCTGATTTATATGCAGGTGTAATAGATGAATGCGATGACGGAGTAATTATTCACGGGGCCCAGATGCTTGGGACTGCTACGGCCCTTTCAGATTATTTATGTCTTAGTCAAATAACACCGCTTAAAAAAGGAGATGAGAATCACGCCGTAAATGTTGTTGTAGCTTGTAATGCTCCGGGTGTTCGCATTTATTCAAGGCGATCATATGCTGCTGCGGCTAGTAGTGTTTATGATTATCCTTTGTCTTCTAGATTTGATGAAACAGATTCTCTTGTAGTATTTGATAAAGTATTTATTCCCTGGGAACAGGTGTTTGTTTATAAAGACCTAGAAATCTGCAGAGATCAGTGGTGGGATACAGGCGCCCACGCCTTCGGCAATCATCAAGCTCAAATACGTCTTTGTGTTAAGCTAAAGCTTTTGATGGGGTTGGCTAAACGCGTGGTCCAGATGAACGGTATTGAAAATATACCATCTGTGCAAACCCTTTTAGGTGATATGGCAAGCTATGCTGCTATGCTCGAGGGGCTTTTGGATGCACAAATAGCAACTTGTACTAGTAATTCTGATGGTGTTGTAGAGCCAGGAAGGCAGGCATTATATGCGTCTATAGTTTTACAAACAGAGGCTTATCCTAAAATGTTAGATTGGATTAGGGAGTTATGTGGAGGGGGCATAATACAACTACCTTCAAGTGCCCAAGATTTTTTAAACCCTACTATTAGAGCTGATATTGACCGTTATATTCAATCTCCAGATTATAGTGGCGAAGAAAGAGTAAAATTAATGAAGCTTATCTGGGATCTTGTGGGTTCAGAATTTGCTGGTCGCCACGAACAATATGAAAAATTTTATGCTGGACCACCTTTTGTAGTTAAATCTCGTATGTATAAAGAATATGACTTTGAAAAAAGTGAATATTTGGTTGATTCGGCTTTATCTGGTTATAACTTAAAGGGACGTCTTTAGCTGTGATAAAATATAATGTTTATATTGAAAGGTAAGACTTTAGATAATTACCGGTGAAACTAGCTTCATACTGCGAAACTTTTTCTGGAGTACCTGAGACAATTATTTTGCCACCTTTGTTACCACCTTCAGGGCCTAGGTCTATAATCCAATCAGCAGTCTTAATAACTTCCATGTTATGCTCAATAACTATGACGGTATTTCCTTGATTAACTAATTCTTGCAATACGTCTAGTAGCTTTCTTACGTCATCATAATGTAGACCAGTAGTTGGTTCATCTAGTATGTAAAGTGTTTTTCCGGTAGCTCTTCTAGCTAACTCTTTTGCTAGTTTAACACGTTGGGCTTCACCTCCAGATAAAGTTGTGGCTCGTTGTCCAATCTTTACATAATCAAGACCCACACGCGAGAGAGCATCAAGTTTATTACAAATTGATGGTACGGCCTTAAAAAAATTTCGGCCTTCTTCAACAGTCATATCTAGTACATCAGAAATTGATTTATTTCGGAATAAAATTTCAAGTGTTTCTCTGTTATAACGTCTTCCCTTACACATCTCACACTCTACATATACGTCTGGAAGAAAATGCATTTCTATTTTAATTACTCCGTCTCCTTGACAGGCTTCGCACCGACCACCTTTGACATTGAATGAAAATCTGCCTGGTTTATATCCCCTGGCTTTAGACTCTGGTAGATTGCTGTACCAGTCTCTAATGGGTGAAAAGGCTCCTGTATATGTTGCCGGGTTAGACCTTGGAGTCCTGCCAATTGGAGACTGGTTTATGTCTATTACTTTATCAAGAAACTCCAGTCCTTCTATATGTTTGAAGGGACCAGGATTAGTTCGGGCTTTCATTAATTGTCGAGCAACGATACGAAACAGGGTGTCTATTATTAGTGATGATTTGCCACTTCCTGAAACACCTGTAATACAACTAAATGTTCCTAAAGGTATTGATGCATCAACTTTTTGTAGATTATTAGCTGAAGCCTCAAAAAGCTTAAGTATTTGGTTTTTTTTACCTTTTCTTCGTGTTTTAGGGACGGGAATATGTTTTATGCCTGCAAGATATTGTGCAGTTAAGCTTTTTTTAGTTTGTTGTTTAATTTTTTTTGGTGAACCTGATGCAACCACTTCACCGCCATGAATTCCGGCCCCTGGACCCATGTCAATAATATAGTCGGCATTTAAAATTGCTTCTTCATCATGTTCAACAACTATAACCGTGTTGCCTAGGTCACGTAGTCTTTTTAAGGTTTCTAGTAGCCGTGTATTATCTCTTTGATGCAAACCGATTGATGGTTCATCCAATACGTATAGAACGCCTGTAAGACCTGAGCCAATTTGTGATGCCAAACGAATTCTTTGGCTTTCACCGCCAGAAAGTGTTCCTGCGGAACGGTCAAGAGTTAAATATTCAAGTCCTACATCGTTAAGAAAAGTTAACCTTTCATTTACTTCCCGTAAAATACGTTTAGCTATTTCATTTTCTTTATTAGTTAATATTGATGGAAGTTGTTTGAACCAGTCTGCGGCAGTAGTTATTGACATTTCTGTAATTTGACTAATATGCAAATTACTTATTTTTACAGCTAAAGCTTCAGTATTCAAACGTGCTCCCCCGCAAATATCGCAAGTTAAAGAGGTTTGAAATTTTGCTATTTCTTCGCGTATTATTGGACTATCTGTTTCGCTAAATCGTCTTTCTAAATTATTTATGATGCCTTCAAATGGCTTATTGGTTTGATAAGACTTTAGGCCATCATCATAATTAATTTTTATTGATGTTGTTCCTGATCCATATAAAATTATCTGTTGAACTTTCTTTCCTAGTTTACTCCATGGGAGGTCAGGAGATTTTTTATAGTGATCAGCTAGTGCTTTAAGCGCCTGTTGATAATATGGGCTGGCTGTTTCAGCCCAAGGTGCTATAGCTCCTTGACTTAGACTTATATCTTTATCTGGAACCACTAAATCTGGATCTAAAACAAGTTTTGTACCTAGACCATCGCAACTTTTACAGGCGCCATACGGATTATTGAAAGAAAAGAGACGTGGTTCTATTTCTTCAATGGTAAACCCAGAGACCGGACAGGAGAATTTGGCAGAAAATATAGTTTGTTCACTAGTGTCTGCATTTTCAGCAAAGACTAATCCATCCGATAGATCGAGTGCAGTTTCTATCGAGTCAGCTAGGCGTGCTTCGAGACCTGATCTGATAACTACCCGGTCAATTATCACCTCTATATCGTGCCAGAGATTTTTTTCAAGGCTAGGAACATTATCAATGTCGTATACCTCGCCATCTACTTTGATACGCTGAAAGCCGCGTTTTTGTAGTTCTAATATCTCACGGCGATATTCGCCTTTACGTCTTCTTACTATTGGAGCCAGTATGTATAAACGTGTCCCTTCTTTCATTTCCATCATTCCATCAACCATCTGGCTTACTGTTTGGGCTTCAATTGGTAGGCCAGTTTCTGGTGAATATGGAATTCCTATACGTGCATATAAAAGTCGGAGGTAGTCGTAAATTTCTGTAACTGTACCTACTGTTGAGCGTGGATTACGACTTGTCGTTTTTTGTTCTATTGATATAGCTGGTGATAAGCCTTCTATAGAATCAACATTAGGTTTTTGCATTAGTTCTAGGAATTGTCGCGCGTAAGCAGATAGGCTTTCGACGTAACGTCTTTGTCCTTCAGCGTAAATAGTGTCAAAAGCTAACGAAGACTTACCCGATCCTGATAGCCCCGTAATAACAATTAACTTGTCTCTGGGTAAATCAATATCCACATTCCTTAGATTATGTTCTCGTGCTCCACGCACGATTATATTTTTAATCATTTATCTATAATCTTTTGTCAAACCCAAGTGAGTTTCTAGCAGATGTTGATGTCAAAAAATATTAAATTTTACTTTAGCGTAATGAGACTAAGCAGAGTTCTTGTAAAGAGAATAATACAAGAAATATAATGTATATATGTGGACAAGTTGTGACAACTTTCCTTGTTAGAAGTTGGTTCTGCATGTAAATTTAGAAGATACTCAAAGAGATTTACTCATTATTCCAAAGGTCGGGAGAAATATTAATGGCAGGAAGTGTTAATAAGGTTATTCTGGTGGGGAATTTGGGAAGAGACCCAGAAGTGCGCTCTATGAATTCAGGAGATAAGGTCTGTAACTTATCAGTGGCAACATCCGAATCATGGAATGATAAAAACACAGGTGAACGACAAGAGCGTACGGAATGGCACCGAGTAGTTATTTTTGACCAAAGATTGATAGATGTTTGCGAAAAATATGTAAAAAAAGGGTCTAAGCTTTATATTGAAGGTCAACTACAAACCCGAAAATGGACAGATCAGCAAGGTATAGAGAAATACTCCACTGAAGTTGTACTACAACGTTTTAGAGGAGAGTTAACGATGCTAGACTCAAGAGGTAGTGGTAACTTTGATTCTGACCAGGCTATATCACAAAATACTCCTGGGTCAGCGTTTGAGGGAGGTAATGTGTCTGGAGCTAGTGATAATAATTTAGATGATGAAATACCTTTTTAATAAAAAATTATATATCAAAATTAATAAAGGTATTTTCATTATATGAATTATTAATAGGTTACATACCATATTATTTTAAGTTTATATATGTGTATATTTTAAGTAAGCTATTAGTGATGTATTTTACTTTTTTCGATGTTAATTATTAACTGTATTCCTTGTTATAATCGATAATTTCAGCTATTGTAATGTATGAAATAAAGCCGACTCGGCGCGCTTATTATATTACTTCTGATAGGCGTTAAACCATTGATATTATAAGTTGAATGATCAAATAGATTCGTTGTTACCCAGTGATAGCGATGTCACTCCGGTTACTATAGAAGAAGAGATGCGGACTTCATACCTGGCTTATGCCATGAGTGTGATTGTCTCTCGAGCTTTGCCGGATGTAAGGGATGGTTTAAAGCCAGTTCACCGCCGTATTTTGTATGCGATGAAAGTTGGTGGTTATGATTATAACCGTCCTTATAAAAAATCGGCCCAGACCGTTGGTGAGGTTATGGGAAAATACCATCCACATGGTGATTCAGCTATTTATGATGCGATGGTACGAATGGCACAGTATTTTTCTCTTCGCTTAGAACTTATCGATGGACAAGGTAACTTTGGATCAATGGACGGAGATCCCCCTGCAGCAATGCGTTATACAGAAGCCCGCATGTCCAAAGCAGCTCATGCGCTATTAGAGGATATAGATCGTGATACTGTTGATTTTCAACCTACCTATGATGAAAGCCGACAAGAGCCTATAGTTTTACCTGCGCAGTTTCCTAACCTTTTGGTAAATGGAGCTGGCGGAATCGCTGTCGGCATGGCAACTAATATACCTCCACATAATCTTGGCGAAGTTATTGATGCGTGCTGCGCGTATATGGATAACCCTAATATAACAATAGACCAGATTATGCAGTATATGCATGGGCCCGACTTTCCTACGGGTGGACTAATTATTGGTTCTAGCGGTATTCGCTCTGCTTTTCATACTGGGCGAGGTTCAGTTTTGATGCGAGCCCGGACTCATTTTGAAGATATTGCTAATAATAGAAGAGCAATTATTGTTACAGAGATACCATACCAAGTTAATAAATCACGACTAATAGAGCGTATTGCTGAAATTGCTAACGATAAGACAGTGGAAGGTATAAGCGACTTAAGGGATGAGTCAGATCGGAAGGGCTTAAGAGTTGTAGTAGAGCTAAAACGTGATGCGGAACCCGAGGTGGTATTAGCGCAACTATATCGTTATACACCGCTGCAAACGACTTTTGGTGTCAATATGTTGGCGCTTAACGCCGGACAGCCAGAACAACTGGATATTAAAAGAATTATTTCTGCTTTTGTTGAGTTTAGAGAAGAGGTAATTACCCGACGTACTGTTTTTGAACTTGGAAAAGCGAGAGATAGAGCTCATACGCTCGTTGGTCTCGCTGTTGCTGTAGCTAATTTAGATGCTGCTATAGAATTAATAAGATCAGCAAAGGATGCAGCCAGCGCAAGAGCTGATTTGGTTGCAAAGCGTTGGCCGGCTTTAGATGTTTCGCCTTTAATTGAATTAATTGATGAGCCGGGCCGAAGTGTTGATGAGGAAGGTAATTATCAGTTATCAGATGAGCAGGCACGGGCCATTCTGGAGTTACGTCTGCATCGTTTAACTGGACTTGAGCGTGAAAAAATTGGAGCAGACTTAAGGATATTAGTGGATGAAATAAAAGAATACCTTTCTATCCTTGATAGTAGAGAAAAACTCTATGAATTAATGCGCAATGAACTTCTTAGTATGCGTGAAGAATTTTCTAATCCTAGAAGAACAGAAATTATCGAGGCTGAGTTTGAGCACGATATTGAAGATTTAATTCAGCGAGAGGATATGGTCGTTACCGTAACTCACGGAGGATATATAAAGCGTGTTCCTTTATCAACTTATCGTGCACAAAGAAGGGGTGGTAAGGGACGCTCCGGTATGGCAACTCGTGATGAAGATTTTGTAAGTCAGGTTTTTGTTCTTAATACTCATACACCTGTATTATTCTTTTCGTCACGAGGCATGGTGTACAAGATGAAAGTTTATAAATTGCCTATAGGCTCTCCAACAGGCAGAGGCAAGGCCCTTGTTAATTTACTGCCGTTGGAAGATGGAGAGACTATAACAACTCTGATGCCTTTGCCAGAAGATGAACAAACCTGGGAAGATTTATTTGTAGTTTTTGCTACTGCTAGCGGTAACGTTAGACGTAACCGCTTGTCAGATTTCGTAAGAGTAAAAGCGAATGGTAAAATAGCTATGAAACTCGACCAAGGAGATCGATTGATAGGCGTTGCAACATGTGATGAAGGTGATGATGTATTATTAGCAACTACTGGAGCTAAATGTATTCGTTTTCGGCTTACAGATGTTCGTGTCTTTCAGGGCCGTAATTCTACTGGTGTAAGGGGTATTAGATTATCTAACAAAGCCGAAGTGATCTCTATGTCAGTTCTTCAGCATACTGAATATTCAACGGCTGAAAGAAGTGCATATTTAAAACGCAGTCGTTTTGAACGGGCAGATGGTAATATAACTGATGACGAAACTGATAACTATGAAAGAGATTTTGAAGATCAAGAAAATACTAAACAAAATGGTCTGACAATATCTGATGAACTATATGAAAAAATGGCTGGCGAAGAGCAATTTGTCTTGACTGTTACCGCAAAGGGGTTTGGTAAACGTAGTTCTGCTTATGAGTATAGGGTTGCAGGTAGAGGCGGACAGGGAATAGCCAATATAGATATGGGAAAAATGAAAGATAACTCTGTGATTTCTTCATTTCCCGTAGAAAAAGATACTGAGCTGGTTATGATGACTGATGGTGGTCAGTTAATACGTACGGGTGTTTCTGATGTTAGAATAGCAGGTCGGAGTACACGAGGCGTGACACTATTTCGCGTTGCAAAAAATGAAAATGTGGTTACGGTGACTCCCATGAGAGATGATGCTAACACGGATGATAATTCAGAGGAAAATTCA
>Ga0114932_10001080_pt1 | contig 32059 bp, 13 predicted proteins | sample 2SBtaG_2_FD_87286 | JGI IMG/M metagenome (GOLD analysis project Ga0114932, IMG submission 87286) | Deep subsurface microbial communities from Kolumbo volcano to uncover new lineages of life (NeLLi) - 2SBTROV12_ACTIVE470 metaG | ecosystem: Environmental > Aquatic > Marine > Volcanic ...
CCGTTGGAGAGGCTCTCGACCAGATGATCTGCACACGGGTGCTTCGCAAGCTCCAGGGGCGGCACGACCTGATGGAAGAGGACGTGCGCGAGGTGCTTCGACTCCTGGAGACGGCCTGGGTCGAGCCGACGCCACCGGCCGCGGCCACCTGGCTGTTGCGGCGAGAGCTCAAGCGCCTGGGGGCTGACGTTTGAGCTGGACCGACCAACTCACCGGACGAGGGTGCGGGGTGCTGCCTGGGCGCGTGGCCTGCGGTCAGCTCCGATGGGATGGTCCCGGAGATCTCCGCATACGCCACGCGCTCGCCGCACCCGGACACACCCTCATCCCGGCGTCGGACGGCCGTTTTCACGCAGAAGCGCTCTCCGATGCCAGAGTGGACCCCCAGACCCTCCCGGACCCGGACGCCCTGCGCTGCCTACGGGTGATGGGCCACGGCATCGGCCGACGGATCGGCGAGCCGCTCCTGGAGTGGTTGGCCGAGCCCCCGCTGATGCCCCCCGTCGACGACACCCTCGACGAGACCGAGCTGGAGCAGGTGGCCCGAGCCAAGCTCCCGCACATGGAGGCGGCATGCCGCCGTCCTCGCACTCATCTGAAGCTCGAGGAGGAGCGGCAGCTCGTCTCACGGTGCAGGCGCCCATCGAGCCGCGCACCCATCGTGCTGGCGTCCCACTCGGAGGACTGGGACCGCAGGACGCTGTGGGGGATCCGGCCCAAGCGCGTCCTGGGGCTGGTGAGGGAGGACCTCTTCGATCTGTACGAGAACCGCCTGGCTGTGGCGCTCGTGGACCGACTGGACGAGGCCCTGACCCAGCGGGTGAGAGAGGTGCGCCGGGTCGTCCAGCAGGCCAGGAGCATGGAGGAGTGGCAGGAGCTCCTGGAGAGCGGCTCCAACTACCGCCGTGCACGGCGGGTCTGCTCGCTGTGGGGCGAGCTGTGGTCCGACGAAGGGCTGCTTGCCCGAGCCGAGCGCGCCTTGGGCAGGCTGCTCCAGCTCCGGAGGCGGGTCCTGGCCCTGAAGGACACCGGGCTCTACCGCCGGATCGGCGGCCGGAAGGGGGTGATCCACCTCCGCATGACCAACGTGCTCACCCACGACGATGTCTACAGGGGCGTCGCCGAGCTGTGGCAAGCCTGGGAACGACACGTCCTGATCGGCCAGGAGGACCCGCAGACCCGGTGGAACCAGGAGCAAGAGGCTGTGGAGGGCATGCGGCTCTACGCCGTGCTGCTGGTCGTGCGCGCCCTGGATGTCCTGGGGTTCGAGCCCACGGACGCTTCGATCGAGGTGGCGCTGTGCCCCGGCGCCCAGCTCGAGCTCAAGGGGCCGCTCGGGACCATTCGGTTGGTGTGGGGCCAGACCGGGACCGTAGAGGTAGAGCAGCTCGGCCACCCCTCATTCCATGTCAGCGCCTTGCCCGCGATGCTGGAGGGCTCGCCCGGGACGGGGGCGTGGCTGGAAGGAGTCGAACCCACACGCACGATCGTCCTACATCTCGAAGCGGATGTCGCGCGTGCTCCGCTCCCGCAGAGAATCCGCTTGCGGGGACCGGGACCAGCAGACGGCGAGCCCATCTTCGTCCCCGTCGCACCGTGGCAGCTCGAGAGCGTCGAGCGGTTGGCGCGGGCGCTCAGGTGGCGGCTGTGGCTGGACCGGATGTGCGCCTACCCCACCGAGGTTCGACCGGGCAGCAACGACTGGAGAGCGCCGGCCCGGCCCCTGGCCTGGATCACGCTGCACTCAGACGGCCTCCGCGTCGTCGCTCCCCCTCGTGCGGCGGGCTGGCCCGATCTCGAGCGTCGCATCGAGGAGGCTCAGCGCGAGGTCGACTCACTCCAGGCCCAGCTCGACGCGATCGACCCACGAGACCCGAGGCGCACGCGCGACAAGCTCCACCTCAAGAACAAGCGCGCTCAGGCTGCGAGGGCCCTCGCTGCCGACCAAGCGGTGCGCGACAGCTTGGACCAGGCCGGCCGATCGCTCACCGAGCAGCTCACCTGTCCGGTCTGCCACCACGCTTGCAGTCAGTATCGCTTCGAGCACGTGGAGCGACGGTTCCGCGTGTCCTGCTCAGCTTGCGACTCGACCTGGGGACTGCGGGACTGCTCGGCGTGTGGCGGGCTGTTCCCCTTCATCGACTGTCCCGACAACACCCCAGGTGCCGATCCGCTCTCGGCCGACACCGCCTACGGCTGCGATGTGCTCGCGCTCCCGGTGGCGCCCGAGGTCTATCTCTGCACCCAGTGTGGCCAACGCAGCGACGGAGAACCCGATGAAGAAGCCTGACGCGGTGCTCATCAGCTGGCTGGCCTACAACCACGACCCCTACGAGCGGGTGTTCCGGTCCGAGGACTACCGGCGCACCTCGAGCGGGGAACGGGTTCCCGGCCCAACCCTGACCTTCCTCTTCGATGAGCAGTCGCCCTGGCAGGGTCGCGTCGGCGAGCTGGTGATGCTGCACCGCAACGACGACGTCTCTGCCGTCCGGGCCCGGGCGACTATGGACGAGGTGGAGGCCAAGGCTCCGCACATCCGGTGCCGTGCTCTGCTCTGGGAGGGCACGGACCCGACCGATCATCGGGCCATCTTTGCCTTCGTGCGCACCCAGCTTCCTCGAATCCGCCGCCAGCACCCAGGCGAGCTGCTCGTCCACATCAGCCCCGGAACGCCCACCATGCAGACGGTGTGGGTGCTCATGGGTGAGACCGGGTTCATCGAAGAGCCCTTTCGACTGCTGAAGTCGCTCAAGCCTCACGAGCGACACGGCGGTACTGCCGTCGAGCCTGTGAAGCTCGACATCGACACCTTCTACAAGCGGTACAAGCAGACCCGTCCCGCCGAGGTCTCAGCCGACGACCAGGCCGTGTTCTGGGACCCGGCCCAGTTCCAGGGGGACCGCCTGCGCCGGCTCTACGACGAGGCCGCTCGGGTCGCCCGCCTGCGTGCCCCCGTGCTCCTCCTCGGGGAGCGCGGGACCGGGAAGACCACGCTCGCGAGTTGGATCCGGATGCGGAGCCCCTTTCGCAGGGAGTCCCTGGACTCGCGGTGGCCGGCCGTGGCTTGCGGGCAGTACCGCGCCGACACCATGCGCTCCGAGCTCTTCGGTCACAAGAAGGGCTCGTTCACCGGGGCCAGCGGCGACCACGTGGGCCTGCTGTCCCGGGCCGACGGCGACACCTTGTTCCTCGACGAGGTCGGCGACCTCGCCCGCGACATGCAGCGGCTCCTCATCAAGGCCCTCGAGGAGCGCCGGTTCCAGCCCTTCGGCGACACGAGCTGGCAGGGCAGCACCTTCCGCCTGATCACCGCCACCAACGTACCGCTCGACGAGCTGCGAACGCGCCTGGACGCGGACTTCTTCGACCGGGTGGCCGTCCTTCGTCTACGGGCCCCCAGCCTGCGAGAGATCCCCGACGAGCTGACATGGCTCTGGCCCGCCGTCTACTCCCGGGTCGAGAAGGAGGCCGGCGTGGTGGTCCAGCTGGCCGAGGCGCACCACGCACGGATCGTGCAGTTCCTCCAAGGGCACCCGCTCCCGGGGAACCTGCGTGGCCTGTTCACGCTGGCCTGGCGTCTGTTGGCGCGATGGCTGGACGCCGACCCGTCCGAGGCCGAGCTCGTCGCGTGGCTGCCCACGGCCCTCGACAGCCCCATCGCCACGACCCGGGGCGATGTCACGCGGGACATCGCCGCGCGCTTCGCCGATGGGGCCCCGATCGACGACCTCATCCCGCAGGGCGGCGAGCTCGACACACGCGGGTTCCAGCGGGCGGTTCAGGGCTGGATGGCGGAGGAGGTTCGGCGCGTGGCGCGGAGTCGGGGGGTGCCGCAGGGGGATCTCGTGGACGTGACGCCGAAGACGCTGCGGTTGTGGGTGAAGGGTGGTTGAGCAGCACCCCGGAGCGCGCTGGGTCGGTCTACGTCCCGGGCAAGGCCCGTCGCTGGCCGGCGAGCAGTAGGATGCCCGTCCCGAGGAACGCTATGCCCGCCGCCACAACCCTGCGCATCGACCTCACCCTCGACCCTCGAATCAACCTCGCAGCTCAGCAGAACGCGGTCCCCGTGATCGGCGAGATCCTGCTGACCAATGCGTCGGACCACGCCCTGGCCGACCTGAAGGTCCAGGTGACCCTCGATCCGCCGATCGGGTCGTGGGAAGGTCGCATCGACGCGATCGAAGCCGGGTCCACGCACCGGCTCACCGACATCGATCTGAAGCTCTCCCCGGCGGCGCTGCGAGAACAGACTGAGCGAGTGCGCGGGTCGATTGGGGTCCATGTCGTAGCCGAGGAAGAGCGCATCGCCGAGCACCAGGAATCCATCGAGGTCCTGGCCGCGACCGAGTGGCGCGGCATCGACCGTGTGCCCGAGCTGCTCGCAGCCTTCGTCTCACCCAACGACCCAGCTGTCGAGGCGCTGCTTCCGGCCGTCGGTGCGAAGCTGCAGGAGCTGACCTCCGACTCCGCGCTGAACGGCTACCAGAGCCGAGATCCGCAGCGGGTGGCCCACATCGCGGCGGCCGTGTACGCGGTCTTGCAGGCACGCGGCCTCGGCTACATCAACCCGCCAGCCAGCTTCGAGCGGCGCGGTCAGAAGGTGCGCACCCACGAACAGGTGCTCTCGGCGCGGCTGGGGACCTGCCTTGACATCACAGTGCTGGCGGCGGCGTTGCTGGAGCAGTGCGGTGTGCATCCTGTCATGGTCGCCGTGGATGGGCACGCCTTTCCCGGACTCTGGCTGAGCGAATTCAGCCTCAAGGAGCCCTTCCACGATGACCCGCTCCCGCTCCGGAAGCGAGTGGACCTCAAGGAAGCGCTGGTCTTCGACTCATCCTCCATCACCCAGGGCCGGTCCTTCGCGAGCGCTTGTGAAGTCGCGAATCGCCATCTCCGCGACACGGATGCGTTTCGCTTCGTGGTCGATGTACACGCCGCCAGGATGTTCGACATCCGCCCCCTTCCCCTCACCGCGGCGGGTGACGACCTGGACCTGCCCGACCCGGAAGGCGAGGAGGCGCCCGGGGAGGCCGAGGGCGTGCGGCTGGAGCTGCTGGACGACGACGAAGCGGTTCGCGTCAGGGACCGCAGCCGAGTGGCCCGCTGGAAGGACAAGCTGTTGGACCTCACCTTGCGGAACAGCTTGCTCAACTTCCGCCCAGGCAAGCGGGCGGTCTCCCTGGCCGCGCTCGATGTTGGCGCCATCGAGGACACGTTGGCCGTGGGGCACACCCTGGGCGTCGTCCCACGACCCAGTCGCACCTCGGGAAGGGACGAGGGGCTCATGGAGACCCAGACCGGCATCGTCTTGGATGACGCCTGGGTTCAGCAGCGTTGGGACAGAGGCGAGCTGGTCGCGCAGCACACCGAGGCGGACCTGGCGAAGCGCATGCTGGAGCTGTACCGCTATGCGCGCTCTGCGATGGAAGAGACCGGCACCGTGTCGGTCTATCTGGCGGTCGGTTTCATGCGTTGGCAACAGAGCGCGTCGGACCGGGAGCGCCTCGCGCCCTTGCTCCTCGTGCCCATCACCATCGAGCGCGGCACCGGCACCCGGCCATTCCGCATCCAGGCTGCCGAGGACGACACCCGCGTCAACATCACCCTGCTGAAGCTGCTGGAGAAGGACTACGGCCTCGTCGACACGCGTCTGGAGACACTGCCCGAGGATGAGGCGGGTGTGGACGTGCCGTTGGTGTTGCAGCGTTTCCGCAAGCTGGTCCTGCCTCAACCGGGGTGGGAAGTTGTCGAGACCTGCTCACTGGCGCCCTTCACCTTCACCAAGTTCCTGATGTGGAAGGACCTGGAGGACAACAGCGAGCTCCTGCTCCAGAACGACGTGGTTCGTCAGATCTTCCACGGGGGCGAGACCGCGTTCCCCGTCGTGGAACCCTTCCTCGACGAGTCAGATCTGGACGCCAAGAACCGGCCGCAGGACCTGCTGACCGTCTTGGACGCAGACCCCACCCAGCTCTCAGCCATCGTCGGGGTGAGCCAAGGCAACAGCTTTGTCCTGCAGGGTCCGCCCGGCACGGGCAAGTCCCAGACCATCACGAACGTCATCGCACAAGCTCTGGCCGAGGGCAGCACGGTGCTCTTCGTGTCGGAGAAGATGGCGGCGCTGGAGGTGGTGCATCGCCGATTGGCGGCGGTCGGCCTGGGTCCCTTCTGTCTGGAGCTCCACTCTCACAAGGCCAGCAAGCGCTCGGTGATCGAGCAGCTGCGGTCGGCCAGGGCGGCAGCCGGGGCGGCTGAACCCGAGCAGTGGCTGGAGCAGGCACGATCGCTGGAGCAGCACCGCGACCGGCTCAACGAGTACGCCGCGCTCCTGCGGGGTCCCTCGGGCTTCGGCCCATCCGCTCACGGGGGGCTGAGCGCCCTCATCGGTGTTCGCGAGGCGCCCGAGCTGACCCTCGACAGTCAGCCGCTCACGCGGCAACGCTGGCTGGCCGTGAGCGGCGCCATCACCCAGCTGGAGGTGGCTGGACGGGATGTGCCGATTCCCTCTCGGCATCCATGGCGCGGCTGTCGGCGGGCGGAGTGGTCTCCGCGATGGCAACGGGAGCTGGTCGACACCCTCGCCAAGCTCGAGATCTCAGGAACCAAGCTTTCGAGGGCGACCGGTGAGTTCACGGCGCTGATCGAGCTTCCAGGTGGACAGGACCACTCGTCCCTCGAAGCCCTGATCCGGCTCGCCGAAGCGATGGCTACCAGTCCGATTCCACCTCGTGAGCTGGTGGAGGGAAACCAACAGGCGATCGAGGCCCGCATCGGTGAATGGTCTGCCCAGCTCGAGGAGCGGTCTTCCTTGTGGGGCCAGCTGTCGGCGCGGTACGAGACAAGCCTGCTCGAACGCGACTTGACCGCCCTGCACGGGAGCTTCGCGAAGTGGGCTGACGCCTTCTTCCTGTTGGCGTTCTTCATGCTCTGGTCTAGTCGCGCCGCCGTAAAGGTCTTTGCGCGCACCGCCCTGGCGTCGAACGCAACGTTGCTTGAGGACTTGACGGCCGCACGACGAATCCAGGGCCTGGACAGCAGGCTGACGGCCGCTCCCGCACCGGATCTGCTTGGCCGGGCGTGGAGGGGGACAGACACCGAGCCCGGGCGAGTGCGCGAGCTGATGGAATGGGCGGGTCGAGCCCGCCGCGCAGTCATCGCCGTGGCTCCCCTGCCTGATCAGAGGGCAACGAGGGAGCGCCTCCGCGGCCTGGTGACCGAGGACGCGACGCTGTTTCAGGTTGGCAATCCGGCGAATGCCGCGTTGACGGCCTTCCAGGACGCTCACCAGGAGTACACGGAGCTGCTTCGACTCGCGGAGCTGGAGCTAGGCCCCCTCGGCATGACGCTGGACGAAGTCGGCTCCCGCGCCCGTAGTGCGACCGGGAACCCTGAAGATCTGAGCGCTTGGTGTGCCTGGGTTCGCGCCGCTACGGATGCACGCAACCACGGGCTGGGCCCCGCCGTCGACCAGCTGGAGGCAGGCTCGCTCCGTATCGAAGACCTGGGTGGCGCCATCCGGCGGGCTCTGCTCATGGACTGGTGGGAGGAGCTGCTGGAGCGGGAGCACAAGCTGGCGCGGTTCCGTGGGACCGACCACGAGGCGCTGATAGCGCGCTTCGGCCAGCTCGAGGCCGACTGGACCGGCATCGCACGGGCCCTGGTCAGGGCGCGTATCGCCAAGCGCATTCCGGACGCCGACGCCCCAGGGGAGATGCGCATCCTCGAGCGGGAGCTCCAGAAGAAGAGGCGCCACAAGCCGCTGCGGGTGCTCTTCCGGGATGTCCCGACGATCATCCGGGCGCTCAAGCCCTGCATGCTGATGAGCCCGCTATCCGTCGCCAAGTACGTCGCTGCCGGGGGTGAGCCCTTCGACCTCGTCGTCTTCGACGAAGCCAGCCAGATCCCTCCCTGGGATGCCATCGGCGCCATCGCACGTGGCCGGCAGGTGGCAGTGGTAGGCGACTCTCGACAGCTCCCGCCCACGTCCTTCTTCAGCCGAGAAGACGACGACGATGGGGACGAAGAAGACCTGGAGGATCTGGAGAGCATCCTGGACGAGGCCATCGCGGCCCGCCTTCCGCAGCTGAGCCTGGGCTGGCACTATCGCAGCCGCCACGAGTCGCTGATCGCGTTCTCGAACCACCACTACTACGACAACCGGTTGAACACCTTCCCCTCTCCGGAAGAGACGGTGGCCGGTCTCGGGGTGCAGTTCCGAAGGGTCGACGGCCACTACGACCGGGGGCGGTCCCGCACAAACCCGCGGGAGGCGCAAGCCATCGTTGAGGAGGTGGTGCAGCGACTCAACGACCCGGATCGAGCCTCGACCTCCATCGGCATCGTGACCTTCAACAGCCAGCAGCAGCGACACATCGAGGATCTGCTCGACCTTGCCCGCCAGCGGCACCCGGCCATCGAGGCTTTCTTCACCGACGCCGTGCTGGAGCCTGTCTTCGTGAAGAACCTGGAGAACGTCCAAGGCGACGAGCGCGACGTCATGATGTTCAGCATCTGCTACGGGCCTGATGCGGGCGGCCACATCACCATGAACTTCGGGCCACTGAATCGGCGCGGGGGGGAGCGGCGCTTGAACGTGGCCGTCACTCGGGCGCGAGAGGAGCTGCTCGTCTTCTCCACCTTGACGGCCGATCACATCCGCCTGTCGAGCACACGCTCGGTGGGCGTCAAGCACCTTCGGGCGTTCTTGGACTACGCGCGCCGCGGTCCCATCGCCATCCAGGAGGCGATCAGCGTGGCGCCGACGGAAGACACCGACTCCCCCTTCGAGGATGAGGTGCGCGCGGTGCTCCATGCGCGCGGGTGGGAGGTCCACACCCAAGTGGGCTGCTCCGGCTACCGCGTGGACCTGGGCGTGGTCGATCCCGAGCGACCCGGACGGTACCTCCTGGGCGTGGAGTGCGACGGCGCCACCTACCACAGCAGCGCCAACGCGCGTGCCAGAGACCGCCAGCGTCAGGGCGTGCTGGAGTACCTGGGCTGGACCATTCACCGCGTGTGGTCTACAGACTGGTGGCACCGGCAGAGCCTGGAGATCGACCGACTGGAAGCGGCTCTCGAGGCCGCAGGACGGTCTCCGCTTGCGCCGAGGAACCAGACCAACGAGCAGCTCGTGCTACCCGAGCCAGAAGAGGTCCAACCCGTGGTTCAAGCCTCTCGAGCTCCACAGAACCCACCGAACGCGATCCCATACGAGAGCGCCTCCGTGGTGCTGCTCGGAACATCGGAGCAGTTCTACGAGCCGCGAGCCCGAGTTCAGATCGCCGAGCGCCTGCAGGCCATCGTGGCGGTGGAGGGTCCCGTGCACGTGGACCGTGCGGCAAGAATCCTGGTCGCTTGCTGGGGCATGGCGCGAGTCGGTCGCACCCTTCGCAACACCATCGCTGACGCGCTGCGGGTCTGCCCCGGTGTGAAGCGCATCGGCGATTTCTACTGGCTGGCCGATGTCGCCCTTGCGGACTGGGAGTTCTTCCGCCAGCCCGCCGACGGCGACCGCCGGTCCCCAGCGGAGATCCCGGCCGAGGAGTGGGCCGCCGCGGCCCTGTGGGTAGTGCGTCGGGCTCGCTCGCTGTCTCGCGATGAGCTCGAGCGGGAGACAGCGAAACTCCTGGGCTTCGCTCAACTCGGCCGAAAGGTCCGTGCGGGCGCGGGTCGTGGAGTCGACCACCTGGTCGGCAGGGGCGCGATCGCGGCGGAAGACGGCCGGATTCGGTTGCCGTAGCGAGAAGCCTGCCAGCCTCAACACCGCGTTGGGGATCCGGCCTCAGGCAAAGGCAGCGCGGCCTCCAACGCCGCGGCCCACCGTCCGTCCAGGATCACGGTCTCCTGCTCCAACCAGAGCCCCTGCTCCACCAGCTCGGAGACCCACTCGGGCGCATCCGCCGGCAGTGCTGTCTCCGGCCACTGCTTCCGCTGGCCACGCGTCTCGATGAACTCCTGCCAGAAGTCGGGCACCAACCAGCCGATCCCAGGTCGCCAGCGTCGGAGGTGCTCGACGATCGCCACGCCGTTGGGATCGAGGTCACCGAAGTGCACGACGGGCACCTCGCCCAGCTCTTGCAGCACGACCCGCGCGATGCGCGTGTTCCAGCCCGGAACGTGCAGCACGAGCACATCCTCGGGGACGGCCGCATCCTGGAAGGTGCCCAGGTTCTCCACCGTGAGCACGGCGCGGGGCGGCACGCCACCCAACCGCGCCCCATCACGGAGTCCGCGATCGGTGAGCAGGAGCTCGCCGAGAAGATCCGCCAGCGCCCGTGCCTCGTAGACCTCGCCACCCTTGACCACGTGGAGCCCCCGGCTCGGCCTCACGCGCACGAGGCCGTCGTCGGTGAGGTCCACGTCGTCCAGGACGACCCGCTCGAACGGCCCCAGCCGTGACTTCGCATGCCTGCCCACCAACGCGGCGGCGGTCCTGCGGTTCATCCGATCCGGCAGGTCCGCCTCCTCGGCTGCAGTGATTCGATCGAGCTGGGCGAGCCGAGCTATGCCCTTCGGCGTCGGGTCGAGTCCGTTGTGTTCGAGCCGTACTGCCTCCTGGCGCCAGCTCGGCCAGGCGCGGTCCAGCGTCTCGGCCACTTCTTCTCGCACGCGCGGGTCCAGCAGGAGCACCTTCGCGCGGGTGGCCCTGCGGCCCCAGCCGAGGCTGCTCAGCTCGGTCCACGCCGCGTGCTGACGCTTCCGGTGCCGCAGCTCACCCCTGACCAACAGCTCCAGGAGGGCCACAGCGTGGTCGTGTTCGCTCCAGAAGCTCATTGAGCGGCCCGGATGGCCCGCCGGCCAGACACCCGCACCACCCAGCTTCCGTCGGTGTCGCGCTTGCGCTCGAGCACGTAGGTGGTGTTGCCGGCGACCGTCGCCACTTCGGGGGCTGCGATGAGGAGCTGCAGGTCCAGGGAGCCACAGAGGTCGAACAGGGTCGCCAGGTTGACCTGGTCGAGGCGCGTGGCCTCGTCGAGAAACAGGAGGCGCAGCGTCCCCGTGTCCCGTCGTGCCCGCAGCAGGTTCGCCTCCCGCTCCCAGGCCGTCAGCACCACCATCATGATCGCGGCTCCCACGCCGATCGACTCGCCGGTCGACATCTCGTTGCCCTGGGCGCGCTCCCACGCCTCGCCCCCACGCCGGCGAACCTCGACGCGAAGTCGGATGTACTCCCGGTAGTCGAGCAAGCGACGCCCACCCTCCCGGCGCCCGCCGTGCCGCTGGAAGAGCTCGTCGAGGGCCTCCTCGATCGGCACGTCGGGCCGGAAGAGGAGCTGTTGGTCATCGGGAGATGACAGCGCGTCGAGCACGTCCTTCATGCGCTGGTCGCGCTCGCTCTGGACGCGGATCTCGGCGATGCTGCCGAAGCCGACCCCGCGAAGGTCTCGGTTGAGCCGGTTCAGCAGGTTCGACACCTTCCTCAGGCGCCCCTCGATGGCGCGGGCGACGTCCCGGGAGTCGCCCCGCAGCCGATGCTCATCGCGCTCGAGCCGGTCGCCCAGGCGGCCGAGGTAGAGCTGAAGGCTGCGCAGCGCCTGGACGGGGTCATCGACCTCGCTCACGTGCTTGGGTACCCGCCGGGCCAGCCAAATCCGCGTCGCCAGCCACGCCTGCAGGTACCGCTCACCGCCTGACTCTGCCGCCGACTCGATCACAGCCTGAAGCTCAACGGCGAGCTCGGGGCCGTCCTCCGTGTGGACGAGCCGGTCGAGCAGGAGCTTCCACCACTGGTCACGAAGCTGGAAGACGTCCACGCTGGCCTTGCCCTCCACGCCCTCCAGCTCGGGGTCCCTCTGCGCGGCATCGAGCAGCCTCAGCTCGACGCACCTTCCGCGGAGAGCTTCCCACCGCAACGCGGCGGGCCGGGCCTGCGCCTCGCGCTCGATCCGGTGACGCTCGCATGACGTCACCGCTTCTTCAGCGCCCTTGACCTGCGGGTCGAGACGAGCAACCGCCTCCCCGGCTGCGCGTCTGGCATCGCGGGTCTCTCTGAGCTTGGCCCTGGATGTCTGGGCGTCAGACCTGGACTGCGCCAGGGCCTCCGCTGAGGCGTCGAGGACTCCGATCTCCTCGAATTGCGCCTCGAGGCTGCCGATCTTGTCGGTACAGACCTGAAGTGCCGACGCTGCTCCTCGCAGCTTCTCTTCGGTGGCCCGCTCCAGCTCACGAGCGCCGTCCCTCTCGGATCTGGCTCTCTCGAGGCGATTCGCCGCTTCATCGACCTCCTGCTTCAAGGAGGCGAGCATGCTCTCGTCCTCACGGATCTTGCGTTCAGCGTCCTCGAACCCCAGGGCTTCGAGATCTGAGGCCACCGTGGAGAGGTCGGGTTGCGGCTCGAGCCAGCGCTCCCGGCTCAGGGTGGCGGTCGCAACCGTAGCTGTGAGCTCGTCGAGCTCAACCGCTGTCGGTGGTGGCGTCCGCAGCAGGTCCAGGCCCTCCTGGACCTTCTTGCGTGGTCGCGCCGTTGCGGTGACTTCCAGGTCTGCTTCGAGGGCTAGTTGCAGCTCGCTCTCGTGTGCGGCCAGGAGCTGGGCGTAGTCGGGTGGGTCGAGGAAGCCGCTGTCGGGCCACAGCGACTCGAGCGCCGACTTGCGCCCGGCGTGCTTGGAGACCTCCCCTTCGGTCATCGCTTCGGCTGCTGCGGCCTTGGCGAGGGCCTGCTCCCGCGCGGCGAACGCCGCCCGAGCTTCCTCGAGCAGTGGACCCGGTGGGTCACTGTCCAGGACGCCGAGGAACGGCAGGAGCGCAGTGGCCTGAGAAACCCCATCCGATAGACGTCGCCCCAGGGTACGGATCTCGGCGAGCTGCTCCTCGAGCTGTGCTCGCCGTGCCTCGAGTTCCTCGATCCTGCGTTGTCGCGCTTGCCTACCGACAACGGGCTCCGTTGGAAGCCGTGTGAGGCGCACGCCACCGGACACGGGGACGGCGACGGCGTCTCCCATGCGAGCGGGCGTCTGGTCGCCCCCCAGGACATGGCTCTCCGCGGCGCCATCCAGCAGCCAGATCGTGTCCGGTCGCCCCTCGACCTCGACGAGCGACCGCGTCGACGCATCCACATCCGAGACGAGCACGGCGTGGGCGAGCGGGCCCAGCGTCGCTTCGGTCTCCGCTGCCATGTCGAGAGCCACGTCTTCGAAGCGCTCCACCAACAGCCGGCCGTCGACGTGCTCGACGGCTTCCATCAGCGCGTCGGGAAAGCGCCCGCCGGCGTCTCGCAGCCTCGTCAGCTCGTCGTAGGTACGGGTCAGGTCCTCCGAGGTCCTCTCCTCGCGCGAGCCGCACGCGGTCTCCTCGCCCTGGAGCCATGCGAGCAGCGAGGCCCCCGAGGCGGAGTCGGTCACCGAGCGGCCCCAGGACTGCCCCAGCCGTGATGCCCGAGACCGCACACGGTCGTGCTCCTCTGCCTTCCGCTCCAGGTCGGCGATCTGCGCACGCTGGTCGTCGTGCTCTTGCCGGAGGCGTCGGGTGAGCTCTCGGGCAGCCAGGGCTCGATCCTGGGCTTCGGAGAGTGCGGTGACCGACCGCTCGCGGGCCTGTCGGACATCCTCCGATGAGCTCAGCGCCTCGGCCTCGGTCGATAGCTTGTCGGCTTCGGCGCGGGCCTCCCGCTGCTTGGCCAGTCGGGACTTCGTTTCTGCCACCCTGTGTCGACGCACGGCAAGCTGGCCCGCGAGCTGCTCCGTTTTGTGCAGGTCGGCGAGGAGACGTAAGGCGAGTGCGTGGGCCTCGGAATCGTCGACCGGACCCCCGTTGAGCTCACACAGCGGCGCGTACACCGAGCGAAACGCCCGCTCCGTCTCGGCCGCAGTGTCCAGCCGCGCCTGGGCGCTCGTCAGCACCCGGGTGGCGGCGGTGGCCTCCCCCTCACAGTGCCGGAGCGCCTCTGCCACCTCCTCGTCGGCAAACGGGAAGTCCGGCAGGAGAGCGCGAGCCCGCGCCAGAGCCGCTACGACGGTACGATACCGGCTGGCCTTGCCGTGGAGCCGCTCCAAGCCGGCCTGGATATCGGCCATGCCGTCGGCGGCTTGCTGGTGATCCAGCTCGTGGCTTCGCACCCGCTCCTCGGCTTCTTCCAGCTCACCCACCTTGGCGTCGTGCGCCTTGCCGGCCTCAACGTGCCTCGCTTGGAGGGCCGTACGGCGCTCGCGATCGACGAGCAGGTCGACCCACGCCCCGTGGGCCTTCTCCACGGTCCGCTGGTGGGCCGGGGCCTTCTCTTCGGCCGTCTCCGCAGCCTGTTCGGCCAGCTCTGACCGGTCGCGCTCTGCCGCCGCATCTTCTGCTTCTGCCGCGAGGCGCGTGAGCTTCACGCGCGCCTTCGCCTCTGCCTCGCGGGCCTCCTCGGCGTTGCGCTCCCGCTCGGATGCCTGCCGGCGAGCGCCCTCGACCGCCGCCGCGAACATGTGTAGACCTGCCTCCAGCACGCTCTGCACTTCGCGCTCGCTGCGCTGAGCGTCGGCGACCAGCAGGCGGGTCCGCCGGCAGTCGTCGAGGTTCGCCCGGATGCGCTTCAGCGTCGTCCCCAGTCCCTCGTCCGGCCTCAGGAGGAAGTGCCGCAGGCCCTCGCCGAGCTGCCGGGAGATCCCGCCGGTCATGCTGGTCTTCAGGAGCTGGTTCAGCTTGGCGCGCTCGTCGCCCGCGACCATCGGCATGGGCGTGACACCGGAGTCGAACAACTCCCGGAGGTAGTCGGCGACGGACCCGCACCAGGTGAGGCGGCCACCGGCGACCGCGGCCAGGCTTCGTAGCCGGTCGCGAGAGGGGACCTCCTCCTCATCGCCCACTCGATCGAGCAGCACGCCCTGTAGCGAGGCGTCGTCTGGCAGGTCCCGGATCAGGAACGGGTGGAGCTCCCCGCCGGTCTTGCTGGTGCGCTCGAGGCGCACACCCGCCACGAGGCGGTCGCCGGACGCCAGCTGGAAGTCCAGGGCGGCATAGGCGTCCCCGGCCTCCCCGAGCCGGCCCCACAGGCCCCGGTCCTTCGCCCTGGCGCCCGTCTCGGTCAGGGGATCGAAGCGCAGGTAGGTCTTGTCGGGAAGCAGGACCACGTACGCCGCGATCATCACAGTGGTCTTGCCTGCGCCGTTGTCGCCTTCGAGAGCCGTCACGCCAGCGTCGAGAAGGAAGCGCTCGTAGAACATGCCCTTCCAGTTCACGAGCACGAGCTGCTGGACCGTGGTGCGCCTCATTCGTCGGTTTCCGCCCAGTCTTCACCCGCGTCCGCCGCGGGTGCACCGGACACCAGCTGGACAAGCTCAGCCGCCTGGTCCTTGCCGGGCACGACGTGCTCCGCGAATCGGAGAAGCGGGCTCCGAAGAAGGAGCAGATCCCCTTCTGCGTCCACAAAGCCAAGCCGAGCCAGCGTCCTGATGGCGCCGTCCACGTCCCTGCGGATCTCCTCGGCTTCAACGGACATCGTGCGCTTCCGCCGTCGGGGATTGAGGGCTCGCCCGATCCGCTCCGCACCCACGAACTGGTCCAGTACCTCCAAGACTCGCTGTCGCTCCACCCGGCCCGAGGTGCGGAGCGTGGCGGGGTCGAGGCGGAGCAGGCAGAGGACCTGGCCCACGAGCATTTCGGCCGCCGTCAGCGTCCGCTGTCCGAACTGGGCTCCCCGAGGTTCCAGGAAGTAGTAGCCATCGACAGAGCGGCGGAGATCGCAGCCGTAGCGGTCGTACAGTGCGTCGAGCTGGGGGCGGGCCTCCTCGAGGAAGCTGAAGTGGTCGAGGTCGCGGTCGTCGATGTGACCACCCTCCCGGAGCCGCACGTCCACCGCTGGGAAGAGCTCGTCGGCGACCACCTCAGCCAACGTGGGAGAGCGATCTGTCATGGCTGCTCCCCCCCAGTGATGGTCCACTCCTCTACCTCCATGGTGGCGTCGATTGGCACCCAGGCTCGCTCCTTGTCGCTGGAGACCGTGGCCAGACGGGCCACATGGCGAGTGATGCGACCAGCCACACGGAACCCGTCGTCCTCGGGCAGCAGATCGCGGAGGGCCTGGCTGAGTGTGGACGGCGCGTTGTCCGCGAGCCAGCGGCGGACCCGTTCACCGAGGTCGGCGTGGTCACTGGAGGGATCGACCTCGTCCAGCCCCCGTTCGCGGTCGGCCGCGGTCCGGCGCACGGGGTCGTGGGTGCCTGTCACCGCCGGCACTCGCAGGAACAGGTACGCGCGCTGGTCGGCGACGTCGAAGAACCAGGGTTCCTCGGACCACGACGCGAGCCCCTCCTGGAGGCGCCGAGAGACCGCGCGGTCGGGGTCCATCCGCACGTGCTCACGGAGAAACCGCTGGACCATGGCGAAGTACTCCGACCACGCCTCATGTCGGGCTCGCCCCCAGGCGCCGATGCCGTCGACCTTGAGCTGAGCCTCCCGCGCGGCGTCAGCAGCGGGGTCGGCGGCCTGGTCCGTGGCGAGAGACTCAATCTCGGCGAGCAGGTTGAGCAGGTCGCTCGTCTCGCCCATCAGGACGTCTTTGAGCTCTCCGAGCGTGGTGGTGGTGTCGTCGAGCAGCGCCTCGCAGGCTTCGACCGCGTCGAACCAGCCGTCCGCCAGCAAGGAGCTCACCCGGCCCTGCACATCTGCCTGTTGCTGGTCCAGGCCCCGCCGGCGTCGGTCGATGCCTTCGACCAGGCTCGCCACGTTCACCCGCAGCGTCTGGCGGATCCGCTCCCAGCCTTGGGCGTCGGGCGAGGACTGGGCCAAGGTCAACAGCTCCCCGACGTTGGACCGCAACGCCGTTGTCAGGAGGACCAGGCTCTCGCGCGTCAACGCCTCGTCCTCCAGCCAGGTGTCGGCGATCGCCACGCCCAGCCGGGTCAAGGCGTAGTCCCCAGCGCGGACGAGGCCGGCGCCATCGACCCGGGAGAGGAGCCCTTGGCGGCGCAGGGACTCGAGCGCGTGGGTGGCCTTCTTCCTGGGCAGCCGCGAGCCGCCCTCCACGACCTCGACCACCTCCACGTAGAGGGCCGCCAGTCGGTCCTCGTCGAGCTCGGCAAGCACCTCGTCGCGAGTGCGCACGCGCATGGCCACCAGCAAGCAGATCTGGGCTGTGCGCAGCTCCAGGGTGGGACGGGCGCGGGCGAGCCCGGCGATGGTGGTGTGCAGGTCGGCCATCGGTCGAGGCGGTTCTCCTGGGCGTCCTTTACTGGCGCGTCGGTTGGCCTGTCGAGGTGACCGGCCTCACCACCGTCATCGAACAGCCCGTTGGCCCGACCGGGGCTGGATCTTACGTTGAGCGGGTCCACGGGGCCGGCCTAGCCGGCCCTTGCACATGCCCTCTCAGGATCGATGAACCGTGCCCCCGAACCCTCCCGGACGCCGTGCTGGCCAGCACGTCTCTCTCTTGCCCATGCTTCGCATGCTGCTCGGGAAGTACCCCCCCGGCATCGGCCTGATCAAGGAGTTCGTCCAGAACGCCGATGACGCCGGCGCGTCCTGGATCCGATTCACGCTCGACCTGAGGCAGCACCCGACCTCCGGCCCCCCGGACCCACGCATGGCCCAGTTGATGGGTCCGGCGCTGTTGATCTCCAGTGACCAGGTCTTCGACTCCGACGATCTGCTGAAGATCGAGAGCATCGGCGAGGGGAACAAGATCGGTGAGACCCAGAAGACAGGTCAGTTCGGCCTGGGCTTCAACACAGCCTACGCGGTCACCGACTACCCGGCCTTTGCCACGAACGACCTCGTCCGCTGCTTCGACCCGATCGGCGACGCCGTGGCGGAGGTGGCCGGGGACACCGGACGGGAGTGGGATCTCGAAGAGCTGTGGCGCTCGTGGCCGGACTGGCCGAGGGCCTTTCACCTCGCCGAAGGTGCTCGAGACCTCGACTACACGGTCTTCCGGCTGCCCCTGCGCACGCCGAGCCAGGTGGATCGCCTCGACCTGGCTCGGCGACGGCTCTGCCCGACACCATTCGATCCGCCCGACCTCGAGGCCATCTTCGCCGAAGTGGAGGAGTTGGCTGGGGCCTTGCTCCTCTTCACCCGTCACGTGCTCCATCTGCTCGTGGACATTGTCGAGACCGACGGTCGCCGCAAGCAGCGGTTGAGCGTCCGGACGACGAACGCCGCGGCCGTATCCGCCAACAGGAACGGGTTGCTGGAGGGGTCTCGTGGCCCGGCTTCACCACTGCTCGCGCGGTGGGCGGAGGCGCCATCTGCCTGCCCAGCGCGCACGTATGCGCACCGATTCGAGGTCGAGGGAACCCGCGTCCGCGAGCAGAGCTGGTGGGTGGCTCAGGCGATAGAGCCAGGCCCCCACGGTGAGGTGCTCGAAGCCGCTCACGCGATGGGGGCAGTCCACCAGAAGGCTCTGCCCTGGGTTGGCGCCGCCTTGCTGCTCTCTCAGCATGACGGGGATGTGGTCTGCGACGCCGTGCCCGGTCGCCTGTACTGCACGCTCCCGCTGCCGGACGCCCGCGGACTGCCCTTTCACGTCAACGGCTACTGGGCACTGGATTCCTCCCGGGCGCAACCGATCCACGGCAGCCTGCGGGGGGACGCCCAGGTGCGGGTCGAGTGGAACCAGGCGCTCGCGGCCCACGCCGTGCCCCAGGTCGTGACTCGCTTGCTGCTCGGCCTGCCGGAGGATGTCCGGAACGCCGGGCCCCAGCGACTGCACGACCTTTGGCCTGATCCGGACCAGCTGTCCCACGGCCTGTTGCGCGACCTGGGCACGGCGACCGTTGCGGCGCTTGGACGCGCTCCACTGGTCCGGGTGCGCGGTGCAGCCCAGGTAGCCTGGGTGCCCGCATCTCGAGCCAGGGCGCCGGCTCCCGGCTGGACCTTGGAGCTCGAACGAGCACTCTGTGACGACGGGCTGCCGTTGCCCGACCCCAAGATGTCCCCCCGTCATCTCAGGGCGCTCGACGCCCACGGGCTGGGGCCCCGACGGTACCAACCTCCGGAGCTGCGAGCGTGGCTGACGCGGTCGATTGACGTTCCGCTGGAAGAGGCGCCGTTGCGCTGCCTGCGGAGTCGCGGCCTCATCAAGGTGCTGCTGCGCTTCTTCCTGTCCGATGGCGGATGCTCCCTTGCCGCCCTGCCCTTGGCGCTGACACAAGCGGGGCGGCTTCGGACCTTCGACGCCGGAAAGCTGCTGCTGCTCGCGGGCGAAGAGCTCCGGCGCCTCTTCGGTGGGCGGCCGGACTGGTTCATCGACCACCAGCTACAGCGCGACCTCCCCCTGCGTCCTGATGACCTCGCTGGACTTCGTCAGCTCACCGCCGCACTCGTTCCTGAGGCCCTCGGGGTCCTCGTCGGGCGAAGTGCGGACGGCTTGCCCATCGGCTGGACCCCCGGCGAGGCCGGTCAACCCACGTCGGACTGGCTGAGCGAGCTCTTCCAGTACCTCTCCCGACAGGCGCTCCCGGGCGCGAAACAGGTCTTGCGGGAGGTCCCGCTGGTGCCGGATCAGCTCGGCCAGCTGCATCCTCCGTTCAGGGCCAGCACGCCCGTGATCGTGCCGCAACAGCTGGGCGCGGAGCATGCGACCGCGCTCCGGGCCGTGGGGGCTCCCATTGTCGGTGTGCCCTCCCTGGTCCCCGCACTGCTGTTGGTGGCCCAACGCCACCCCGGGTTCGTCCAGGCTCTGACCGCCGATACAGTCGTCCACGCCCTCGCGACCTCTCCTGAGGGCCTTGCTCAGTTGGCCTGGGACGACCCGACGCGAGCAGCCCTCCTCGACCTGCTGGTTGAGCTTGATGCCTCGAGTCCGATGTCGGAGCGATCTTGTCGACGGCTCGCCACGCTTCGCGTCTGGCCGACACAGGACGGTCAGCTCCTGCCGGCCCTCGGGAGCACAGCGTTCGTGCCCACAGGGTTCCAGCCCCCGCCCAGCGGGCGGGCGGTCGAGGTTTTTCGCACGGGAACATCGGGAGCCTGGGCCCGCCTGCTGCGCCGGCTCGGCGCTCGTGCACTCCAGCCTTCCACCTACCTGCGCCGGGTCTTCGCCGAGTACCCCGAGCTCCCGGTCCTCGAGCAGCGCCGTGCTCTGCACTGGCTGGCCACGAGCGGCGTTCTCGACCAACTGGACCAGGAGAGCGACAACGTCGGCGTCGATACCCGTCGGTTCCTGCGCACCGCGCGCACCGTTCGCTGCCGGGATGGCCTGCTTCACCCCATGGCTCGGCTCTACCATCCCGAGGCGGAGGATGCGCACGACCTGTTGGCCGAGCACGCCCCCGTCGCCGACATGGACTTCTACGGCGAGCCGCACGAGCCATGGCTCAGCCTGTTCCGTCGGCTCGGCATGAAGCGGAAGCCAAAGGCTGAAGACCTGCTGGCGCGGATCCGAGGCTTGGTCGCCACAGCGGAAGAGGAGGGCGCGGCAGTCGTCACGCCGCCCATCCAGGCCGTGGTCGAACACCTGGCCAAGCGTTGGGAGGAGCTGTCGACGACCAAGCTCGATGGGAGAGAGCTCGTCCAACACCTGGCGAAGCTGCCCTGGCTCCCCGCCCGACACGGAGCAGACTCCAAGAGGGTCTACGGCGTCTTCCTGCCACCGGACGACCGACTGTTCCAGCCGCGAGAGCTCTTCACCAGCGCGGTGGGCCATCTCGTGGCCAGCCAGGCGCCGCTCCTGGCCACTGACCGGGCACTCTCTTCCGCGATGATGTCCGCCCTCCGAATCCGCTCGACGGCCCCACTCGACTTGGCCGTGCGACACTTCCTCGCCGTCCGGGACGCGTGGCAGACCACACCGACCCTGCTGACTGCTGCCGTGGTTGGCGAGACGGCGAGGATGCTGTACCTCCGGATCGGTCGGGAGGTGGCTCGGCAGCGGGTCGATCGCGCCCAAGGGAAGGACGTCGATCCGGACAGGCTGCTGGCCGCCCGCGTGCTGAGAAGCCAGCCGTGTGTCTGGGTTGGCGACCAGGGACGTTTCCTGCTTTCAGCCCACACCTTCGCGGTTCCGGTTCCCTACTTCGGCTCCCTGCGTGCGCATGTACCGGCGGAGGGTCCCGAGGCCGAGGGGCTCCGCTGGCTCGGCCGCGGCGATGGAGTCACGCTGGACGATTACCGCGGTTTCCTGGACGATCTGGCACGCACTGCGGGCGCGGACCCGTTGGACTCCGACGCCATCGACTCCGCCATCCACGCCCTGCGCAAGATGTTCGCCCTTGCCGAGACCGGCTCCGGGCTCCACGACCTCCGGGTACTCTCCACCGACCGCCGACTGCGCCCCGCCGCGAGGGTGTTGCTCGACGACGCGCCCTGGTGGCGACACCGCCTCGAAGACGCGCCTGTTGCCCTCCTGCACCCGGAGGTGCCTCTCGCGCTGGCCATGCTGTGTGGCGTGGAGGGCGCTGCGGGCTCGCTGCGCGAGGTCCTGCTGGTTGAACCGACTCCTACCGAAGACCTCGACTCGCAGGACCTCTGCGACGACCTCACCCGACACATCAAGAGGCCCGAGTTCGAGGCGGGTCTTCGGCGGCTCGTCTACCAGGAGCACCAGGTGCTGGACGCCGACGTGGGCGCGTGCCGTGGACTCGACTTCACACCTTGCGAGCCGATGGCGACCGTGCTCACCGGGTCGCCCCTCGCCCCCCTGCAGCAGTTCGGCGAGGAGACCGTCCGAGTTCACGCCGATGGTCGGCGCGTGTACCTGGCCGGTGCGGATCCGGTGGACGTCGTGCCGGAGGTCGCGGACCTGCTCAGCCGAGCCCTCGGCGAGAACAGGCTGAGCAACCTCGCCCCTCTCGAGCAGATCCTCTCAACGCCCCCTGCCGAGATCGCGGAACGACTCGACCGCCGAAGAGTGCCTCGTCTGCCCGTCGAGGCCGAGTCGAGAGAGCTCACATGGGCCGAGGAGGAGCCGCCGCCGGGCACATCGACAGATTCCGTCAACACCACCGAGTCACAGGATGCGCTGCCGGAGTTCGGGGCGGGGGCCGGGGTGTACTTGGCGGCTGAGCCTGGCGGCGGCTGGTGCACGACGTCTCCTTCCGGAGTCAACGGCGGTCGGGGGCAGGGGAGCAGCCGCCTGTTCGGCGAGCCATCCTCGCTGCCGGGAGACGGCTCGCCGCGCCGAGGCAAACGGAGACGCCAGGCACGGCTACGCACGTACTTGATCCCGGCCGGGAGGAACCTGGCCGCCGTGAGCGAGGCCGACCGTGCTCGCCAAGAGGCCGCGGATCGCCAGGCGATTGCCGAGGCCATCGCATACGAGGCTCGGGCGGGTCGGACGGCCCGGGAGATGCCCGCCGATCATCCCGGCTACGACCTGATCTCCGGCAACGCCTCGGGGGCCGACGAACGCGTCATCGAGGTGAAGGGGCTGGTGGATGCGTGGGGCATCCGCGGGGTGTCTCTGAACCCCGCGCAGGTGGAGGCAGCGCGGGAGCACGGCGACAGGTTCTGGCTCTACGTGGTCGAGCTCGCGCTGGACGCTGACCGCGCCCGCGTCTACGCCATCCCCAACCCAGTGAACAGCCTGAGCGAGTTCCGCCTCGATGGCGGCTGGAAGGCCCGCGCCGAGGCGGAGCCGGAAACCCTCCTCAAGCCTGAGGTCGGCCTCTTCCTGCACCTGGCGGGGGACCTGCTCGGCGTCATCGAGGAAGTGGAGGTCGCCGACATGGACAGTGGGAGCTCGATGTCGCGACTACGGGTCCGACCCGAGGGCGGCGAGTCCACCTGGAAGGTCTTCCGTCCATCGCGCCACACCTTGTCGAGGGAGCCGTGATGGCCGAGATCCTGCCTTCATACTCCGAGCAGGAGCTGTCCGCGCTTCGAGACCACTCGCCGGCCGAAGAGCGGGTCTATCGGGCGGCCCGGGCTCTGCCACCCGCGTGGGTCGTGATCCACGGTCTGCGCAGCATCGACATCGAACCTGGTCGAGGCCCCAGAGATGGCGAGAGCGACTTCGTGGTGCTGCATCCGGATTACGGCATGCTCTGCATCGAGGTGAAGGGCGGAGAGGTGGGCTTCCAAGGAGGACACTGGGTCCGGCACGTCCGACGGCGCGCCAGGAGGATCAAGGACCCCTTCGAACAGGCGCTCGCGCAGAAGCACACCCTCGTCCAACGGGTCAACCGCAGTGAAGGCTGGCGGAGACTCGGCCTCGGGCGGATGCTCTGCCGACATGCAGTCCTGCTCCCCGACGTCGCCAGCGCCAATCCTGTGGCCCTGCCCCATGTGGAAGCCGAGCTGGTCGGGGGCAGCCCAGAGGTGAGTCGTCTGGTTCCCTGGATCGAGCGCGCGTTCGGCTACGGAGCGGACAAGGAGAGCTGGGCCCCGCTGGGAGCTCGGGGAGTCCGTGCGGTTCGGGACGCGCTCGCGGCTGACTTCTCGACCCAGCCACTGCTGGGCTTCCGCATCGATCAGGAGGAACGCGAGCGCATCATCCTGACCAACGAGCAGTGGCTCGCGCTCCGAGAGCTGCGGGTGGAGGAGGAGCTGGCCGTCGCAGGAGGCGCCGGGACGGGCAAGACACTGCTGGCACTACGCCGCGCCCAGGACAGCGCGCGGGCCGGCCTGCGGACGCTGCTGCTCTGCTACAACAGGCCGCTGGCCGACTTCTTGAAGCATGAGAACCTCGCCCTCATCGACCGTGGCGAGGTGGCCAAGGAGAACCTGGTCACCGCCAGCTTCCACGAGTTCTGCCGATGGGTGATCGAAGGCCATGCTCACCCGCAGACGGGAGTCGACTACTTCGCCGAGGCGCAGGCCGATCATCCGATGGGCGACGAGCTCAACGTGCAGTGGCCCCAGGCCATGGCGCTCGCCCTCGAAGACCGCCCCCTGACCTACGACGTGGTGATCGTGGACGAGGGCCAGGACTTCGGCAACGCGCACTGGTTCGCACTCCACCCCGTGCGGCGGTCGGCGCGCTGGAAGTTCGTCTTCTTCGACCCCAACCAGTCCATCTTCCGCCGCGTCCGCAGCTTTCCGGTCACCCAGGAGAAGACGCGGCACCTCACGAAGAACTGCCGAAGCACCCGGCACATCCACGATCTCTCGTACCGCTTCTACGACGGCACCGCCGTCGAGCCGCCGGCCATCGCCGGGACCGAGGTGATCTGCTGGGAGGCTGCCCGCACGAAGACCCAGGCGCAGCGGCTTGCGGCGGAGTTGACCCGGTGGGTGAACGAGGACCGGATCCAGGCCCACGACATCGCGGTCCTGGTCCTGGACTCGACCAGAAAGCAGCTCGCCTACGACGCTGCTCGGCGTGCCTTCGGTCGCAGCCTGCCCTTGTCCGTGGAGCGGCATGGGCATCCCGGTCACGTGCTCATCGACACGGTGGCCCGCTTCAAGGGGCTGGAGGCACTCGTCGTGGTGGTGTGGGTCACCGGGCCAATGGGCGGTGAGGCTGCCGGGGCTCTGCGGTACGTGGGCTTCTCTCGGGCACGGTCGCTGCTGGCGCTGGTCGGGGATCGCTCAGATCTGGAGTGGGCGAAGGGTCAGCTGGGAGCCGAGTAGTGGGCAGCGAGCGCTCGGGCGATCGACCCGGTCGACCCGACGACACCTCACATGGCTACCGGAACCGTGCGAGCCATCGCAGCACGGCGGTCGTGGCCGCGCGGTACCCCGAAATCTTCGACCTCTCGACCGCCAGTACCCACCGGCCAACGTCCTCGCCAGAGAGGTACGCATGGAGCCCCCGCCGCCCCCGGAGGCTGCCCGCAGGCGTCGGTTCAGGCTCAGGCACGATCCCGCTGATGGCGAGGGTGTCGGTAGTCCAGGCCATCAGGGCCACCCGCATCATCGCCGAGCGGGATCGATACCGAGACCTGGCGAAGATGGCCTCGAACTTGGCCCGCTCCACACTCGTGAGCATGGCCCGAACCTCCAGCCGTTCGAGGGAGGGTCGGCCTACACGCCGTCTAGCGGTCGCTCGCGAGTATCGTACTTTATTGCTGGACATGCCTCTTCTCGTCGTCAAGCTGGTGAAGGTGAGAAGCCCCTGGCAATCGGGCCCTTCGGGTGATCTCGGGAGGGTGGATACCGACGCACGAAGACAACCCGTCGCCCTTCGACGGTCGGCGACCCCCGCCAGCACAACCACGCCGATGGCGGAGAGCGCTCAACCACCACCCCGCCGCCGTCGCGAACCACCCCAGCTCGGGTCCGCCGTCAACCACCCCTGCAGAGTGGATCGCGGCACGCCCAACTCCGCCGCCGCGGTCGCCACGGAGGCCCCGTCGGCGATCAAGACCCGGGCAGCCGCAACCACCCGCATCCTCTCCGCCCAGGCCGGCAGCGCCTTCCTTACGGAGTAGAACACTGTGCGGGGTCGGTGGCGGGGGCAAGACGACCCTGGCCCGGCGCTATGGGGAGCGCTGGCGGGGGAGCACGGAGCGCCCCAGATCGGGTTGGTTCTGCGACATCGTGGCCGCCCGGGATGCCGACGGCCTGGTTCGGCAGACCGCCGCAGCCCTTGGGCTCGCGCTCGCGCCGACCGCCTCCCTCGATGAGCGGATTGCACAGCTCGGCAGGGCGCTGGCCCGCCTGGGCGAGTGCCTGGTGGTGCTCGACAACTTCGAACAGGTCGCCGAGCACGGCGCCGAGACGGTCGCCCGGTGGCACCAGCAGGCCCCGCAGTCGCGCTGGATCGTGACGTCGCGAATCCGTCTGAACCTGCGCCATGAGTGGGTCCACGAGGTGTTGCCGCTCGGGCCCTCCGCCGGGGCGGACCTGTTCATGCGCCGGGCCAGGGCCGTGGGTGCACAGCTCTCCGAAGCCGACGGGCCAGCCGTGGCCGCCCTGGTTCGGCGCCTGGACGGCATCCCCCTGGCGATCGAGCTCGCAGCCGCGCGGTCTCGGGTCCTGTCGCCCCAGCAGATCCTGGAACGGCTCGGCGAGAGCCTGACCTGGCTCGGCGCGGGGCCCCGCGACACGGTCCCCCGCCACGACACGGTGCATCACACGGTGGCGTGGTCTTGGGCCCTGCTCGGGCCCGACGCCCAGCGGGCCCTGTGCAGCCTCTCGGTGTTCCGGGGCGGTTTCGATCTGGACGCGGCCGAGGCGGTGCTCGACCTGACCGCCAGCCCCGACGCGCCTGGGCTCCTGGGGCTGGTCCAGACGCTGCTGGATCACTCCATGGTGCATCGGAGCGCAGACGGCCCGGGCCTGCGAGCCTTTGGGCTCTACGAGGTCGTGCGGGCCTTCGTACGGCAGCGTCTCGACCAGTCCGGGGACCGAGAGGCGGTCGAGGCCGCCCACGCCGCATGGGTCCTGGGGCTGGGCGAAGCGATGGCGCGGGAGCTGCACGGGCCGGGCGCCGTGCAAGCCCGCGTCGGGCTCCAGTCCATCCAGGACGACCTCCAGGCCGCCCACGAGCGCGCCCGGGGGCTGCGTCCCGACGATGTCTTGCGAACGGCCCTGGTGCTGGATCGGCTGCTGGACCTGACCGGCCCACTGGAGACCCGGCTGGGCGTCCTGGATGCTGGTGCCGAGGCTCTGGCCACCAGCGGATCCGTGGCTCTGGCCGGCCCGCTCTACCTGGCCCGTGCCCGGGCGAGACACAGGCAGGCCCTGACGCCGGCCGTCGGGGAAGACATCGAGCGGGCGCTCGCCTGCAGCGGGGATCGGGATCGATCCACGGCTGGGCGGGCACGGGTGCTGCGAGGCTGGCTCGCTGTCGTGCGAGGCGACCTGGCCGCGGCCACCGACGACCTGGAACGAGGCCTGGAGATCCTGATCGAGGCGGGAGACGTGCCGGGCGAAGTGGACGCCGTGGAGCGGCTCGGCGAGGTCCAGCGTCGCCAGGGCAGACTGGATGCGGCGGAGGCCCTGCTGCGGCGGGGCCTTCGACTCAACGGGCGCACCGGGGACGCGCGGGGCCAGGCCTGGTCCCTGGCGCGGCTGTCGGGCCTGCGGTTCACCCAGGGGCGGTTCGCGGACGCCAGGGCGCTCTACGGCGAGGCCATGCCGCTCTTCGATGCCTGCGGGGACAGCCTGGGGGCGCTGATCGCGCGCATCAACCTGGGCATGACATCTCACCGTGAGGGACTGCTGGCCGAGGCCCGCGATGCCCATCAGGCCGCGCTCGTGCTGGCCCAGGACTGTGCCGGTGCCGAAGCCGAGGCCCGCATTCGCAGCGATCTGGGTCATGTGCTGGTCAACCTGGACGAGCGGGACGAAGCGCTCGCCCAGCTGAACCAGGCCCTGGCCGTCTTCCAACGACACGACGACCCTCGGGCCATCGCCCTGGTCTGGGACCACCTGGCCTTGCTCGCCTGGCGCCAAGGGGAGCTGTCCCGGGCCCAGCGTCTGAGCGCCGACGCCGTGGCGCTGGGGGAGGGCAGGGGGGCCTCGCCCACGGTCCTGGGCAGCCGGTGCTTCACTGGAGCCCTGCAGCACCGCTTGGGTGACCCGGCCGCCGCCCTGCAGACCTATGCCGGGTGTCGGGAGCCCCTCCAGGGGATCGGGGATCGGTCGGCCCTGGCGCTCCTCGACGCTCGCGAGGCGGTGGCCCTGGCGGACAGCGGCGACCTGGCAGAGGCTTCGGAGCGGTTGGCCCAGGGGCAGGCGCTCGCCCAGGGCGCCGATCCGCCGACCGCCCAGGCCCTCGCGGTACACGCCGCGCATGTCGCGTGGGCAGGGGGCCGCCGAGGGCCCGAGCTCGACGCGATCCTGGGTCGCCGACGAGACGGGCCGCTGAGCGGTCGGGTCTTCGTGGCGTTGGAGCTGTTCAGCGCCGGGGTGGCGGGTCGGTGAACAAACGGTGGACCGACTCTTCAGCCACCTTTTAGTCGCTTCCGGCTCGGGCGAGATCCACCGTGTCTCCGGCACCTTTGGAGATCCCGTGACCGCACCTCTGCGCTTCCTTCCGCCCCTCGCAATCCTCTCGCTCTCGGGATGCAGCTCCGAGTTCGGCCTGCAGCTCCAGCAGGTCGTCGCCGCCGCGGACTCCGACGACGAGCCGATTCGAGACAAGGACCCAGCCGCCTCGGGCGCACTGGTCTACGTGGACACCGACGCCGACCTGAGCTCCGGCGTGGTCATCTCGGGCGCCGTGCCGTTCCGATCCCTCACCCTGGTGATGACCGCGCCCGCCGACTCGGTGTTCTCCCTGAGGCTCCCGGGCGAAGACGGGGAGCTCGGTCCCTGGGAGCCCGTCGTCATCGACGAAGATCTGGGCCTCTACCGCAATGGCCACCATGTCCTGCCAGCCGCTGTGGACTTCGTCGAGCTCCGGGCCAGCGCTGGTGCGAGCTTCATCCAGGCCGTGCTCTATGAGGGCACCACCCCCCTCTACGACGACGACCCCGGGACCTCGCGCGCAGCGGCCCGCACGGCGGAGCCCGGCATGTGGACCATGCCGGCCGACTCGTGGGAGATCGCCCAGCAGCAGTACCTCGCGTACACCGGCGCCGAGAGCTGCACCGGGGTCCTGAGCGATGGCGCCAGGGAGCTCGGGGACTACCTGGTCGAGCACACCGATGCGACCTCGTACGGAGGCTACAACTGCCGTGAGATCAGCGGCTCGAGCTCGCTGTCGGTCCACTCGGAGGGCCGCGCGATCGACCTCTTCGTTCCCACGGACGGCTCGGGCGACGACTCCGCATCGAATGATCTCGGCGACCCGATCGCCAACTGGCTGGCCGAGAACGCCGAGTACGTCGGCATGTCCTATGTCATCTGGGACCAGGCGAGCTGGGGCGCCCACCGCGACGGGGACAAGCACCAGTCCTATGGCGGCTCACACCCCCACAATGACCACCTGCACATCGAGCTCACTTGGGACGCTGCGGATCGGCTCACGCCGTGGTTCGGAGACCCCGACGGCGCGACGAGCGGCGCCACGCCGGACGGGGACCTCTACACGGTCGGTGACTGGGACGGCGACGGCAGGGACAACCTGGCAGTCCGCCGGGACGACACGGTCTACATGGACACGAACTTCGATGGCCTGGCCGAGATCGTCCAGGTCTACGGGACCGGCCACGACGAGGACGCATACCTGGTCGGGGACTGGGAAGGCGACGGTCGCGACAACCTGGCGGTGCGGCGGGGCGCGACGGTGCTCATGGACACGAATTTCGACGCGGTCGCCGAGCTGGAACAGACCTATGGTGACGGCGCGTCCGAGGACGAGTACCTGGTCGGCGACTGGAATGGGGACGGCGAAGACGACCTGGCGGTTCGGCGCGGCGACACGGTCTACATGGACGTGACCGGAGACGGCCTCGCGGACATCGTGCAGGTCTACGGCAACGCCAGCACGGAGGACGAGTACCTGGTGGGGGACTGGGACGGCGACGGGCGGGACAACCTGGCCGTGCGTCGCGGCGCCACGGTGCTGATGGACACGAATTTCGATGGTCTCGCGGACATCGAGCGCGAGTTCGGAGACGGCGCGTCCGAGGACGAGTACCTGGTCGGGGACTGGGACGGCGATGGCCGGGACGACCTGGCCGTGCGCCGGGGCGCCACCGTGCTGATGGAGACCAGCGGCGACGGCCTGCGCGACCTGGAACAGAGCTACGGCGACGGCTGAAGTCCGCGGCGTCAGGGACTCACGCGGACAGCGGGGCCGAGCGAGTAGCCGGTCCCTTCCCCTTGGCTGTAGGTCACCAGGGCGTCGCGGAGTCCGAGCTTGCGCAGCGTGGACACGGCCACGTGAACGCGGGCGTCGCCGGAGTCGCCCACGGTCTGCTCGCCGGGCCAGGCCGCGGCAAACAGGTCTCGGAGGGCCAGCGGCTCCTGGGCGCCCTGAGCGGCGTGGGCTGCCAAGGCCGCCAGCACGCGGCGGATCACGCGCTTGCGCCGCAGATCGACCCGCCCAGTCCCCGGTGTCTCGAACCAGCTCCCGTCCAGCGCCACGGTCGCCGCGTCGGACTGGCGGCGGGACAGGGTGATCAAGAGTCGGGTGAACCCGCGCGGATTCCGCTCGGCTTCCGCCAGCCGCTCGTCCGAGATGCGTCCGTGGCTGACGTGGTCGCCGGCGAGTGCGAAGAGCTGCTGGTGCTCCGCGGTGGTGGGCACGAAGGATCGGCCTGCCTCGAGCACCGCCCTGGCACTCTCGACCTGGCTGCAGGCGACCGCCCAGTACGCCCGAAAGGTGGTGGCCTGGGCCCGTGCCCCCGCGGCCTCGAGGGCCGCGACCGCCGGTCTGTAGTGGGTGATCGCCATGGTCGGGCTGCCCTCGGCGTGGAGTGCCAGGCCACAGGACGCGCTGAGCAGTGCCCGCTCCCGCTCCCCGGTCCACGGTTGCACCAGCTCCTGCTGCAGCCAGGTCAGGGGACGCTCACCCTGTTCGACCTGCACCGCTGCAAGCGCCGCCAGACAGGAGGCCCGGCCGGCCGGATCCCCCACGCTGCGGCAGCGCTCGGCGCCCGCCACGAAGTCCTGTGCGGCCTGGGACAGCAGCCCCTGGTCCCAGCGGGTGAGCGCCAGGAAGCCGGTGAGCGTGGCCTCGAGCCGCGAGTCGCCCAACGCCCGGAAGAGCTCCGTCGCTCGATGGAAGTACGCCTCGGCCTGGTCCAGGGCACCCCGATGCCGCTCCTGGGACCCCAGGCCGGAGAGCACCAGGGCCTCGGCCCTCGGGTTCGATCCCTGGCGTGCGACCCGCAGGGCAAGGTCGAGGTGAGCGGCGGCCCGTTCGGCGTCGCCGGTGAAGAGCGCGGCCGTGGCCAGCCGCCTCAGGCTCTCGGCTCGCTGGCCGTGGGCGTTCGGCATGTCGGCGTAGGCCGCTGAGGCACGCTCCAGGGCTTGGGTGCCCTCGTCGAAGCGGTACCGGTCGATCGCGTTGGTCCCGACGACCCGCCAGAGATCTGCGACCACCGGGTGGTTCCCGAGCCGCGCCACGAGGTCGGGGACTTCGGCCAAGAGTTCAGCGCTTCGTGCGTGCTGGCGCAAGACCCGATGCACGGTGGCGGCGGACACCAGCAGCATGCCGCGCTCCAGGGGTTCCAGGCGACGGGCCAAGGCGTCGTCGACCCGTCTTGTGTGGACTGCCACGGGTCCGGCGATCGCCGCGAGCTCACCCAAGAGGCACACCGCTTCGGTCGCCGCCACCCTGTCCTCGCCGGCAGCGACGCGCTCCAGAACGGCGGCGGAGTCTTGGAGCTCGCGCACCGCCTGGGCCGCCTGGCGCCCCGAGAGTCCTTGCCGCGCCGATCGGCAGTTGGCAAGTGTGTACGCGGCGAGGCGCTCGGCGGCCGCCTGGTCTGGTGGGCACAGCTCGCACACCAGATCCCGCACGCTCGTCAGCACCCGGTAGTGCCGTTCGCTGTCACCGGGCCGCCACTGGAGCAGGGACTGGTCGACGAGCCCCTGGAGCAGCGTCAGCAGGGGGGGCCCTTCGATGCGAACCACGGCCTCGCAGGCGGCCAGCGAGAAGGGCCCGGGGAAGACCGTGCACTGGGACAGCGCCTGTCTCATCGGCTCCGCGAGCGGCGCCCAGCTCGCCGAGATGGCCTGGGCGAGCGAGCGGTGGCCGTCTTGGAGCAGGTCCAGGCCGAGCCGCTGCTCCAGGTCGGTGATCGACAGGGCGCGCAGCCGGGCGCCCGCCAGTTCAAGGGCGAGGGGAAGGCCGTCGAGCCGTTCCACGAGCCGATCCAGGCCCGCGCTGTCCAGGCTCGCGAGGTGCGGGGCCCGGCGACCAGAGTGGGCGATCAACAGGTCACGGCCCGCTGCGGAGTCGAGTCCGACCACCTCGACCACGGGGGCATCAGCCGGTGCCAGTCCGCCCCACGAGCAGCGACGCCGGGAGGTGAGCAGGAAGCAACACCCAGGCGCCTGTCGGAGCCACGGGGGCAAGAGCGACTCCAGCTGCTCGACCACCGCGTCGACCCCGTCGAGCACCACGATCAGGCCACCGCGGGCCTGGAGCGCCCAACCGAGCGTCTCCTCGTCTCTCCCGGTCAGCGGCACCCCGAGTGCGGCCCCGAGACGCCCGATCACGCCCTCGACACCACCGGCCCCGTCGAGGTCGCACCAGACCGAGCGCCGTCTCTCGACCAGAGCTCGGGCGAGCGCGGTCTTTCCCACCCCGGGCGGGCCCACGAGGGTCACCAGCGATGCGTGCGCCAGAGCGCGGCCAGCGCTCGCGAGCAGGTCGGTGCGGCCGAGGAGGGGGGAAGCCATTCGCGCCTACTCCACATAG
>Ga0114932_10001084_pt1 | contig 32000 bp, 28 predicted proteins | sample 2SBtaG_2_FD_87286 | JGI IMG/M metagenome (GOLD analysis project Ga0114932, IMG submission 87286) | Deep subsurface microbial communities from Kolumbo volcano to uncover new lineages of life (NeLLi) - 2SBTROV12_ACTIVE470 metaG | ecosystem: Environmental > Aquatic > Marine > Volcanic ...
CCAGGCGGGCGAAGTTCGCGGTGAAACGAGCCTCGGGCGCAGCGACCCTGAAGTCGGCGAAACAGGCCACACCGAGCCCTCCGCCCACAGCTGCACCCTGGATCGCGGCGACCACTGGTGTCTTCTTCGAGTAGAGGTCGAAGGCTGCGTCGTAGAGATGGCGCGGCGTGCCGTCGGGGTTGGTGGCGATGATCTCGCCCCCGCGGCGGCCGTCGTTGCCGAACTGCGCGCCGGCGCAGAAGTTCTTCCCCTCAGCGCACAGGACGATCGCCCGGCACCCTTCTTCGTCGTCGAGGTCCCCGAAGGCCTGTACGAGCGAGTCGATCAGGTCGAGGTCGAAGAAGTTGTTGGGTGGGCGCCGGATCTCCGCGGTCGCGACATAGTCGTCGTCGAGCGTCACGTGCAGGTCGCCATAGGTCCCGAAATCAGCCATGGCGGCGATCCTACTGAAGCGCCGTCATCCCGCCCTGGCCGACTCAGAGTGACAGGTCGCCGGCCAGCAGTCTCTGGTAGATGGTGCGGGCCAAGATCTCGTTCGTCCCGTCGGCCACGTTGATCGTGCGGATCGTGTGGTACGCCTCGGCGAAGCCCATCTCGTTGGTGAAGCCCATGGCCCCGTGGGTCTGCATGGCCCGTTCGATCGCCCGAAGTCCGGCCTGGACCGAGAACGACTTGGCCATCGACAGCTCCTTGATGGCTCGATGGCCCCAATCGAGGAGCGTCGCCGCGTTGAGACCGAGGAGGTGCGCGGCGTGGATCTCGGTTGCGCAGTCGGCGAGCGGGAACGTGACGCCCTGGTACTGCGAGATCGTCGCCCCGAACGCCTCGCGCTCGGTCGTGTACGCCACGGACTTCTCGATGGCCCAGCGCGACAGACCCACCGATCGGGCCGAGTTGTAGATGCGTCCGAGCGACACGCCGGCCAGCCCGATCGCGAATCCCTCGTGCAGCTCGCCGACGAGCTGCCACGGCTCGATGCGGACGTCGGCGAAGACCGACTCGGCCTCGGGCCCGCCCGGTTCGCCCCACATGCCGATGATGCGTTCGATTTCGAAGCCGGGCGCGTCGGTGGGCATCAGAAAGGCGCTGATGCCGCCCCGCCGAGCTGCGGCACGTTCCTGATCGGTCACGGCGAGGACGATCATCCAATCGGCGATCGGAACATGGGTGGTCCAGATCTTTCGGCCGTTGAGAACCCAGCCGTCGCCGTCCGCATCGGCCCGGGTCCTGATCCGCGTCGCGTCGGATCCGGCATCGGGCTCCGACATGCCGAAGCACATCATCGTCTCGCCGGCCATCATCCCGGGCAGAACCTCGGCGTTCGCCCGGTCGGACAGCCTTTCGAGCACCACGCTCGGGCCGAACGCCCAGTGGCTGATCGTGAATTGGCCGAGCCAGTTCGCGCCGCCACACAGGTGGTAGATCCGCTCCCAGGCTGCGTAGTACGCCAGGTGGCCGAGCCCGCCTCCGCCCATGGACTCGGGAACCGCGAGGTTGAAGTATCCGGCGGCTGCGGAGGCCTGGCGGATCTCATTGATGATCGCCACGACCTCCTTCGTGTAGCGACCACTCTCGTCGTACCGGTTGCGGACGTTCTCGAGCAGGTCGTGGTTGGCTTCCCACCGGGGGATGACCTCAGCGCGGGTGAAGGCCTCGACCCCCTCGACGACGGCCTCGACATCTTCGGGAAGCTCGAACCCGATCGCCGCGTTCATGCGATCGCCCTACTCCCGCTGGTGACGAGCGGGTACAGCCCTTCGGCGCCTTGGGAGACGACGGTGCGTCCGAGCCAGCCCGACCATTCGGCGTCGGACCCGTACTCCTTCCGCCACGACCACAGCCGGCGGCTGAGGTGGTGGAGCGCGTACTCCTGGGTCATGCCCATGGCGCCGTGCGCCTGATGGCACGCTTTGGTGGCGCGAGCGGCCGCCTGGTTGGCGATGAGCTTGGATGCCGCGATCTCGAATCGCGCTTCGCCACGGCCGGCTTCGCGGCCTGCGGTCTCTGCGGCCATGCGGACGAGAGCGGCGTCCTGTGCGGCCCACACGAGATGCTGCTGCACCGCCTGGAACCTCGCCACCGGCCGGCCGAACTGCACCCGGTCGTTGGTGTAGGTCACCGTCAGCTGGCTCATCTTCTCGATCGCGCCGGCGATGAGTGCGACCCGTGACAGCGCGCCCCTGAAACGGAAGGACTCGCTGTCGACGCCCGGTCCGGCGGGCGCGACCGGCGCGCTCGCGCCCTCGAAGGACACGGAGTCGCGCGGCTCGCCCGCCATGTTGGTCATCGGGGTGATGTCGCAGTCGGCCGCCGCGACAGATGCCACCATCGGGCTCCCGTCGACCTCGGCGAGTACGGCGATGCGATCGGCCGCTCTGGCCCATGGCACCCGGCTCGCCGATCCAGACAGCGTCGCTGCATCGCCGGCGACGCTCATCGAAATGTCGTCGCCGGAAACTCCAGGGACCACGGTGACGATGCCCTCGGGGAGTTCGTGTCCCGCGGAGGAGAGCAACCACCCGCCGAGGATTCCTGTCTCAGCCGCCGGAATCGGTGCTGCGTGGTACCCGACGACCCGCAGCACTTCGAGCGCGTCGGTCAGCGACCCGCCCGATCCGCCAGCGTCCTCGTCGATCGAGATCCACGGGAAGCCGGTTTCGGCGAATGCCGCCCAGATCTCGGGCGCCCCGCCATCGGCTTCGGCGGACTGCACGGCCTCGTGGCCGCACACCTCGGCGAAGAGGCGGTCGGCGGTTTCGGTGATGAGCTCGTCGACGTAGGGGGATCCGATGATGGCCATGACTCAGACCTCCAGGCCCTGGAGGCCCTTGGAGGCGACCGAACGCAGGATCTCGATCGTGCCGCCGCGAATGGTGTTTCCGGGAAAGGTGACCACGCAGTCTGCGAGCATCCGCTCGAACAGCGACGACGAGTCCGGCGAGTACTCCAGGTCGACCAGCTGCACCAGCTTCTCCACGACGTCCTGCTCGTACCGGGTCCCCATCTCCTTGACGAGCGACGACTCCACGCTCGGCGCCTCGCCCTCGTCGATCAGGCGAGCCACCGACAGCGACAGGTTGCGGATGCCCCACCACCTGGCGATCATCTCGCCGAACAGATCTCGCAGCGCCGGCTCCATGTCGGTGGCGTCGGTTTCACGCAGGAGCTGTTCGATCGTGGAGAAGGGCGACAGCCAGCGGTCGGGACCCCCTCTCTCGTAGGCCATCTCGGTCGTGTTCTGGTGCCAGCCCATGCCGAGATCGCCCACGACGTTCTCGTCGGGAACGAAGACGTCGTTGAACGTCACCTCGTTGAAGTGGTGGGTCCCATCGAGGAAGGGGATGGGGCTGATCTCGAGGCCGGCGGACCGGAGGTCGATGAGCATCTGGGTCAGTCCCGCATGCTTGTTGCCGTCCTCGATCGGGGCGGTACGCAGCAGGCAGACGAACCAGTCGTTCTCGTGGGCTCCCGATGTCCAGATCTTGGTGCCGTTCACGATCCAGCCACCGTCGCCCCGCTCGGCCCGCGTCGACACCGATGCCAGGTCGGAGCCGCTGTCCGGTTCGCTCATGCCGATCGAGAAGCCCAGCTCCCCACGGCAGATGGCAGGAAGGAAACGCTCGCGCTGCTCGTCGTTTCCGAATTTGAGGATGACGTTGCCGGTCTGGCGGTCCGCGACCCAGTGGTGACCGACCGGAGCACCCCAGCGCAGCATCTCCTCGACGACGATGAACCTGTCGACGGCCTTGCGGTCGCTGCCGCCCCATTCCTTCGGCAGAGCCATGCCGACCCAGCCCCGCTCCGCCATCTTGCGGGAGAATTCCTTGTCCTTGCGGGCCGCCATTCCCAGACAGGGTTCGTGAGAGCCTGGCGGGAGCTCGGCGGCGAGAAAGTCCCGCACCTCGGTCTGCAGTGCCAGCTCGGCGTCGGTGAGCTCGGTGGGTGTGAAGCGCATGGTGACGCCGAAACTAGTCAGCTCACGCTGGCGATGGGCGTGTCGTGCTGGGTGTTTCCGAGGGAGCCGAGGTAGGGCTCGTCGGAGAACACGAAGATCCCACCGTCTGCTGCGACCTGGAGGTAGCCGTTTCCGTAGCCGGTCATACCGATGATGGGCTGGTTGAGCGTGCGGCCGAGGCCGAGCACTTCGGGCACCGAACCCCTGTACGACGCGCCGAACGCGAACACTCCGCCGTCCTCGCTCACCACCCAATAACCCTGATCGGGCCCAGCCACGATGCCGACGACCGGGGCGTTGAGGGAGAGTCCGTAGGAAGGAACGCTGCCCCACCACCAGGCGGCACCGAACGCGAACACGCCGCCGTCCTCGCCGAGGAGGAGGTAGCCGCCGCCGCTGTCGGTGACCACGGCATCGACGATCTCGCCCTGGAGGTCGAGGTCGAGCAGATCTGTTCGACCGCCTCCACCGACGTGGAGCTGGGCCGAGCCGATGGCGACGACTCGACCGCGGTCGCTGAAGAGCCAGACGCCAGCGTCGTCGCCGGCCACGGTCAGGGCCACGTATCGCTCGCCGGGCAGCAACGTGGGCGGGCTCGGCACATGGAGGTCGGCGGCGATTCCGTGCGCGCGAATCGATCCGTCCTCGCCGAGCGTCCAAGCACCGCAGCCCGAGCTCGACAGTGCGACGTCGACGACGGTCGAGGGATGGTGCGCAGTCGATGGTTGGACCCCGATGCCGAAGGGGTGGAGATCCCCGTCGTTTTCGACCATCAGGTACCCCGACGCAGGCGTGCACGCCTCCGGTGGGGGAGGCGGGCTTGTTGTTGGCGGCGGGGTTGTCGTGGGTGGCGGGGTCGTTGTTGGGGGCGAGGTTGTCGTGGTCGGCGGGGGAGGCGGGCTTGTTGTTGTCGACGGTGGGGCCGTGGAGGTCGTTGAGGTCGGCGGCGTTGGCGGGGCTGTCGTCGTTGTGGGCGGTGGCGGCTCGCCGGAGGTGAGGATGGCCACGTAGGGGTGGCTGGCGTGGGTTCCGGTGTCGTGGAGGCCGAAGACGCCGTCGTAGGTCCAGATCCAGTAGGCGCGGGGGAGTCCTACTGTGGTTCCGGCCCACGCTTCGTCGTAGAGCGAGGTCTTGTCCGCGACGGCCTCGGCGCCGTAGGGGGCATCGACGCCCGCACCGAATTCACCGATGAACACAGGCACGTTCCACTGTGCCGCCCAGTTGACCTGGATGGCGATCATCGAACGCTGGGCGGCGACGAGTTGGGCCCGGTCGTTCACGTCGATCGGGTAGCCGCCGCCCTGCCAGAGCTGGGTTCCGTCCGCCGACCCGCTGGGCTTGTAGCCGTCGCCGGCGTCGCCCGTGTAGTAGTCGTGGATCGACCAGATGAGGTTCGTGCGGTGCTGTGGCGACAGCCGTTCGAGGCTGGCCTGCCTCGGGTCGCTGTTGCCGTAGACGGGTTCGATGATGACGATGAGGTCGGGGTCCTCGGCCCGGATCGCCGCGATCAGGGTGTCGAACATGTCGAGGACCGCATCCTGCCCGTGGTTGCCACCCGCCTGGTCGATCGGCGGCCAGGCGCGGGGCTCGCTGACGAGATCGATGGCGATCACGGCGTCCCGTGATTGGACGCGCCGGGTGAGCTCCCGGAGGTAGGGGGGAGCCTGGGTCGTCAGACGGTCGACCATCAGGGTTTGGGCGAGTCCCATCTGGGTGACCGCAGGCGGGGCCTCCCACACCCACGACGGGACCTCCCAATAGTGGGGGGCGTCGGCCGACTTGATGTGGATCGGATCGAGGATCACGTGCAGCCCGGCGGCGTCCAGATCGTCGAGCAGCGATTGGAGGGTCGCGAACGCCGTCTCGTCCCAGACTCCCCGCTGCGGTTCGAAATCCCGCCATCGCAGGGCCAGGCGCACGAGGTTGAAGCCCGAATCGGCGATGTGCTGAAGCTCGGACCGAGGCATGTGCCACCCACTGGTGGACATCGCGTTCCGGAGGTTCACGCCCACCATCGGCTGAGGCTGGCCGGTCGCCGTGTCGACGAACGCATCGGGGAAGCCGGTGCGGAACCGTTCGTCGCCGACCGCCGCGCCGGCCCGCTGCGTCTGGGCAGAATCGACTGTCAGGCTCGCGGCACCCAATGCAGATGCGAGCAGCACTGCCGCGCATGCGCGGGCGAGCGACGGGTGCCTGCGCTCTGGCGGGCGAGGTGGATCAGCATCTGCAACGGTGCGTTCGTGCATGAGACGAGCGGCCACGATCGGCGCGGCCGAAGCACCAGGTTTATCACGTAGAGTGCTTGTTGATCACTTCGCGTGGTGTCGTGAGAGCGTCAGCCCAGCTCGGACCCCACGACCGATACGAAGGACACAGCAGCGCCCGGCCGGCCGCCGAGGTTGTGGGTGAGGCCGAGGGTCTTGCCCTGTTCGGTCACCGAGGGAATCTGGCGCTCAGGCGGTGCCTCGAGGCGGAGCTGGAGCCAGCATTCGAAGAGCATCCGTAGGCCCGATGCCCCGATCGGATGGCCGAAACTCTTCAGGCCCCCGTCTGGGTTGACGGGGAGGTCGCCGTCGAGGTCGAAGGTGCCCGCGAGGGCTTCCTTCCACCCCAGACCGCGCTCGGCGAAGCCCAGGTCCTCCATCAAGACGAGCTCGGTCGGGGTGAAGCAGTCGTGGACTTCGGCCATGGCGATCTGGCCACGCGGGTCGGTGATGCCGGCCTGCTTGTAGGCCTCCTCTGCCGAGGCCTGAACCTCACGGAAGGTCGTGTAGTCGTATGTGGGGTCGAGGCCTCCGGTGGCCGGACCGGCGGCGAAGCTGAGCGCTTTGATGTACAGCGGCTTGTCCGTGTACTTGTGGGCGTCCTCGGCCCGAACGAGGATCGCCGCGGCAGACCCGTCGCTCACGCCCGAGCAGTCGAAGATCCCGAGCGGACCCGCGACAAGCGGCGAACCGGCGATCGTCTCCTTGGCCACCTCTTTCTTGAACTGGGCGCGCGGGTTGAGGGCGCCGTTGCGGTGGTTCTTCCAGGCGATGCGGGTCATCACCTCTTTCATGTCCTCGTCGCTCACGCCGTACTTGTGTGCGTAGGCGGGGGCGAGGAACGAGAAGTTGGCCGGCGCCGTCGTGGCGGGCTGGGTGCCGTCTGCGGGCGGACGACTGCCGGTGAGGCCCGAGTACCCCGAGTCCTTCAGCTTCTCGACACCGATCGCCATGACGACGTCATACGCGCCGCTCGCCACCGCGTACGCCGCGTTGCGGAATGCCTCCGAGCCCGTCGCGCACATGTTCTCGAGCCGGGTCACCGGCTTGTAGTCGAGCTGGAGTGGCTTGGAGAGGGTGAGTCCGCTGATTCCCGATCCGCTGGTGCCGAGCCAGAACGCGTCGATGTCGTCCTGGGAGACGCCGGCCGAGCCGTAGGCCTCGTGCGCAGCGTCGATGAGCATCTCATCGACTCCCTTGTCCCAATGTTCGCCAAAGGGTGTGCACCCCATGCCGACGATGGCCACCCGATCCTTGATTCCGTGCGACGCCATGACTCCCCCTGAGAGCTCGCGGACCCTCCACTCTACGTCGCTATGTCCGGAGGTCGAGGTCCGGAGGTCGCGGGTCCGGAGGTCGCGGGTCCGGAGGTCGAGGGTCCGGAGGTCGAGGTGCGGAGGGTCCCAGTGGCCGCTCCCGGTCAGCTCAGGGAGTTGGCGGCCTCCACGAACGGTTCGATGACCGCGAGGTTGGCCTCCAGGTGTTTCACGCCCTGGCGGAGGAACGGGATCAGCAGCTGGGTGCACCCGGCGTCGCGATACTCCTCGACGAGCCGCGGATCCATCCGATCGTCGACGGCCCCGATGATGATCTCGAGTTCGCCGACGTCGCGGCCCTGATCGGCCATGAACCCCGAGATCCGCTCGACCATGTCTGCGGTCTCCTGGGGTGAGATGTTGATGCCGTACCACCCCGAGCCGTACGTGGCCGTCCTGCGCAGCGCGGCGTCGGAGTGCCCTCCGACAGTGATCGGCACCATCGGATCCTGAACCGGCTTCGGGTACATGCGGCAGGGGCGCAGCGTGTACATGTCGCCGTCGTATTGACTCACGTCGTCTGTCCAGCAGGTGGTGATGACGTCGAGGTACTCGTCGCAGCGCTTGCCACGCTGCTCCCACGGTGCACCGCAGGCCTCGAACTCCTCCCAGCTCCAGCCCACGCCCACACCGAAGTCGAGACGGCCGCTGGTGAGGAAGTCGAGCGTCGCGTACTCCTTGGCCACATAGACGGGATTGTTCTGCGGGAGGATGCAGATTCCGGTGCCGATCCGCAGCGTCGTGGTGACGGCCGCGAGAAAACCGATGCAGCCCACCATGTCCATCAGGCCACTGCCCTCGGGGAAGCGGAACACCCCGTCCGGGCTGCCCGGATAGCTCGACTCGTAGCTGTCGAAGGTCACGACGTGTTCGCCCAACCACGTCGAGTACACGCCCATCTCCTCGAGGCGAGGGCCGAGCTGGCTCAGAAAATCTGGCGTCGCCACGGGGGAGCGCAGCGGTGTGAACAAGCCGATTTTCATGGTCGACTCCCGCTTCGCTTCGTCTCGATTTTCATGGTCGACTCCCGCTTCGCTTCGTCTCGATTTTCATGGGGCCTCCTAGCGGTGGGCGGCCATGAGGCCGCCATCGGGGAAGATGATCTCGCCGGTCACGAAGCTCGCCTCGTCACTGCACAGGTAGAGACACGCGTTGGCGATGTCGGACGGTTCGCCGAGGCGGCTCATCGGGGTCTCCTTCTCCCGTGCCGCCACCCAGCGATCGCTCTCGACAACGGCTCCGCTCATCGACGTCTTGATGTAACCGGGCCCGACCGCGTTGACCCGGATGTCGAAACGGCCGAGTTCGATCGCGGCGCACTTCGTCAACATCCACACGCCCGCTTTGGAGACGCAGTAGTCCGACGACCCCATCAGCGCCGTCACGCCTGCAACCGATGCGATGTTGACGATCGCACCACTGTTGCCGCCGTCGCGCATGGCGCGAGCGACGTACTGATCCGTGAGCATCACGCCGGTGAGGTTGACGTCGATCACCCGCTGCCAACTCTCGACCGCCTTGTCGAGGAGGAACATGTCGCCCTTGTCGAACAGGTCGTTGCCGCGCTGCTCCTGAGGTTCGCGGCTCACATATCCGGAGTGGGAGATCCCGGCGGCGGCCACGCAGGCATCGATCCGCCCGAAGGTGTCGACCGTCGTCGCCACCATGGCCTCGACCTGCTCGGGAAGCGATGTGTCGACGACGGCGATCGCCGCCCGGCCGCCTGCGTCGGTGACCTCGTCTGCCACCTGCTGGGCGCGCTCGGCATTGAGGTCGGCCACAACGATGGCGGCGCCTTCCTCGGCGAATCGCAGGCAGCACCCACGACCGATGCCCGATGCGCCGCCGGTGATCAGCGCGACCCTTCCGTCCATGCGTCCGTCCATGCGTCCCGACACGGAGACCCCCTCTGCTGGAATCGCGGCGAACCTACCGCCTCGAGATGCGCGGTGCCGCGTGCGGAGCCATGATGGGCCGGTGATCGACGACGAAGCCGCTGCGGCCTCTTCCCCGGGGTCGGACGAACCGTTGCCCGCGCCCCTCGACGTGCACCGCGACGTCGTACGGACCGACTGGATCGACTTCAACGGCCATCTCAACGCCGGCTACTACCTCGTGGCCTTCGACGACGCCATCTCGCCGTGGAGCCACTTCTACGGCATGACCCTCGAGCACCGCGAGACCCACGGGGTCACCACGTTCAGCGCGGAGAACCACATCACCTACGAACGCGAACTGCGCGAGGGCACGCGCATCGGTGTGTCGACCCAGCTCCTCGCCTTCGACCGCAAGCGCATCCATGCCTTTCAGCTCATGAACAACCTCGACGAGGGTGTCGTCGCTGCGACCAACGAGGTGATGTCGCTCCACATCTCCGAGGAGACGCGACGGGTCTCGGAGATGCACGACGAGGTCTACGAGCGTCTCTGCGACATCTGGGAAGTCCACAGCGCGCTGCCCTGGCCACCCCAGGCGCGCCGCATCATGAACGTCAAGGGATGGGAGTACCCCCATGGTTGAGCGACCTGGTCGCCTCGAAGGCAAGCGCGCGGTGATCACAGGGGGCGGGCGCGGCATCGGCCGCGCGATCGCGCTCGGGTACGCGGCCGAAGGGGCGCGGTGTGTGATCACGAGCAGGAAGGTCGAGGACCTCGAAGCAACAGCGGCCGAAGCTCCAGCGGGTGCCCTGACACCCGTCGCATGCGACGTGGGCGACGACGCATCGGTGGCCGACATGGCCGAAGCAGCGACCGCCGCGCTGGGCGCCGTTGACATCGTCGTCAACAACGCGGGCATCCACGCAGCGGGACGTTTCCTCGACATCGGGCCCGAGACCTTCGCCGACCTGTACAACGTCAACGTCGTGGGGATCGTGCGGGTCAGCCAGGCGTTTCTTCCGGCCATGATCGAGTCGGGTCGGGGCAGCGTCGTCAACATCGCGTCCACCGCAGGGCTCTTCGAGAGCCCCGGTCAGTCCCCATACAACGCGTCCAAGCACGGTGCGGTCGGGCTCACCCGGTGCATGGCGCTCGAACTGGCGCCCACCGGTGTCAACTGCAACGCCATCTGCCCGGGGTTCGTCGACACGCCGATGATCGACGGCTTCGCTGCGATCACGGGGGCCGAACGAGAGCAGCTCCGCGCGACCCTCGCCGCTCGAACGCCGATGGGCCGAATGCTCGAGCCCCAGGAGATCGCACACCTTGCCGTGTATCTCGGCAGCGACGAGTCGAGCGGCATGACCGGCCAGACGATGGCCATCTCCAACGGGATGCGCATGGCGTGACCGCTGCAGGGCCCTCAGCCACGGACCTGGTGGTCGCCGCCCTTCGGCTCCCCTCGCGACTCGAGGGTGACGCGGCCTTCGCGGATGCTGCCGGGTGGTGGAGCGGAACTCTGGGCCTCGTCGTCGATGACGAGTGCGTCGGCGTCCGGATCGTGGACGGGCAGGTCCACAGCGCGGCCGTGCTGGAGCGGGCCGCGGGTGCGGACGTTTCGTTCGGCGGTTCTGTCCAAGCCTGGCGCGCACACCTCGCTGGCTCGCCGCTGGAGGAGGGCGGCCTGGAGCGAACAGGAGACCGTGGCCAGTTCTGGCAGTACTACGCCGCGATCGGCCGGGTACTGGAGGTGTACGCGGGGCTCCTCGGATCCGCCGACGTGGGCGGCGAGGCCGACGGATAGTCTGATTGGATGCCCGAGTATCGATCTCTGACCTCCACCGGTGGCCGCAACCAGGCGGGAGCGCGTGCGTTGTGGCGCGCCACCGGCATGACCGACGAGGACTTCCAGAAGCCGATCATCGCGATCTCCAACAGCTTCACCCAGTTCGTTCCGGGCCACGTCCATCTCAAGGACCTCGGTCAGATGGTGGCGCGTGAGATCGAGGCCGCGGGCGGCGTCGCCAAGGAGTTCAACACCATCGCCGTCGACGACGGCATCGCGATGGGTCACGACGGCATGCTCTACAGCCTGCCGAGCCGCGATCTGATCGCCGACAGCGTCGAGTACATGGTCAACGCGCACTGCGCCGATGCGCTCGTGTGCATCAGCAACTGCGACAAGATCACGCCGGGCATGCTCAACGCGGCCATGCGGCTCAACATCCCGACGGTGTTCGTGTCGGGCGGGCCGATGGAGGCAGGCAAGACCAAGCTCGCGGAGAACAAGGTCGACCTCATCAACGTGATGGTGGTCGCGGCAGACGAGAGTGTCAGCGACGCGGACGTCGAGGAGATGGAGCGCTCGGGCTGTCCCACCTGCGGGTCGTGCTCTGGCATGTTCACGGCCAACTCGATGAACTGCCTCACCGAGGCGATGGGCCTGTCGCTTCCGGGCAACGGGACGGTCGTGGCAACCCATGCCGACCGCAAGGAGCTGTTCCTCCGGGCCGGCCGGCTGGCCGTCGATCTGTGCCAGCGGTACTACCGCGACGGTGACGAGAGCGTGCTCCCACGCAGTGTGGGGAGCTTCGAGGCCTTCGAGAACGCCATGACGCTCGACATCGCGATGGGTGGTTCGACCAACACGATCCTCCACCTTCTCGCCGCCGCGCAGGAGGCTGAGGTCGATTTCACGATGGCCGACATCGACCGTCTGTCGCGCAAGGTGCCAAACGTCTGCAAGGTGGCGCCGGCGACCGAGCTCTACCACGTGGAGGATGTCCATCGGGCCGGTGGTGTGATGAGCATCTTGGCCGAGCTCAACCGTGGTGGGCTGATCAACAACCAGGTGCCCACTGTTCACGAGTCGACCATGTTCGACGCGATCTCCAAGTACGACGTCGCGACCAACCCCGACGAAGCACTTCACGAGTTCTACCGAGCGGGCCCGGCCGGTATCTCGACCCAGGTCGCGTTCAGCCAGGCCGAGCGCTACAACAAGCTCGATCTCGACCGCGACCGTGGGTGCATCCGATCGGTCGATTCGGCATACAGCCAAGACGGCGGCCTCGCGGTGCTCTACGGCAACATCGCCGAAGACGGCTGCGTGGTGAAGACAGCCGGCGTTGACGACTCGGTCCTGCGCTTCACCGGCAACGCCCACGTCGTGGAGAGCCAGGACGAAGCCGTCGAGAACATCCTCGCAGACAAGGTGAAGGCCGGCGACGTCGTCGTCGTGCGCTACGAGGGCCCGCGCGGCGGACCCGGGATGCAGGAGATGCTGTATCCCACCTCGTACCTCAAGTCGAAGGGCTTGGGGAAGGCGTGCGCCCTGCTCACCGACGGCCGCTTCTCGGGCGGGACCTCCGGCTTGTCGATCGGACACGTCTCGCCAGAGGCCGCAGCGGGCGGAACCATCGGCCTCGTCCGCGATGGCGACAAGATCGAGATCGACATCCCCAACCGGACCATTCAGCTCCTCGTCGACGACGACGAGCTGGCGGCCCGTCGGACCGTCCAGGACGAGGCCGGGTGGGCGCCGGCGGAACCGCGCCCCCGCAAGGTCTCCACCGCCCTCAAGGCGTACGCCCTCATGGCCACCAGCGCCGACAAGGGAGCGGTGCGAGATCTGAGCGCCTTCGAGTGAGCTGCCGCCGGTGACCGGCGGCACGTTCGAATCCCTCTCGATCCCGGCCTTTCGGAGGCTGTGGATCGGCGGGCTCCTGTACTTCCTGTCGATCTTCGCTCAGATGATCGCCCGCGGGGCGTTGGCAAAGGAGCTGACCGGGTCCAACGCGGCCCTCGGCGCGGTCACCCTCGCGTTCGGGTTGACCGGGATCGTCTCCACACCGCTCGGTGGAGTGGCAGCAGACCGCTTCCCCAAGCGAACCGTGATGCAGATCGCGAGCGGGCTGCTCCTGACCAGCTCGTTGTGGATCGCGCTCGCCGTTCAGTTCGACGTCATCGAGTTCTGGATGCTGCTGGTCGCCTCCGCGATCCAGTCCGTCGGGTTCAGCGGGCTCGCGCCGGCTCGAATGGCCTTCACCGCCGAGATCGTCGGACGCGACCTCATCGCCAATGGGGTCGTGCTCTCCCAGATCTCCATGAACGTCAACCGGGTCGCCGGGCCGGTGATCGCCGGGGTCATGCTGGCCGCGCCCGCGGCAGGCATCTCCGGTGTGTACTGGTTGGGAACGGCCCTGACCGCTGCGTCGATGCTGCTGTTCGCCACACTGCCCTCGGGTGCACCGGCGCCAGATGCGGCCAGGAGAAGTCCCGTGGCCGAGGTGGTCGGCGGGGTGCGCTACGCCGCGAACGACCAGACGTTGCGCCTCCTGCTGGTTACCTCGACGCTGATCATCATGCTCGGCTTCTCCTACGTCGCCTTTTTGCCGAGCGTGGCGGAGGACTTCTTCCAGCAGGGAAGCTCCGGCTTTGCGTGGCTCTCGGCCCTCGCTGCGATCGGTGGGCTCATCGCGTCGTTGTTGGTTGCCGGTCGGGCATCGGGCGAGATCGCCTGGCGGATCCAGCTCTGGGCGGCGGTCGGGTTCGGGGTGGGCGTGGCCGCTCTGGGATGGGCGCCCACGTTCGCGCTCGCTCTTGCGATCTCGTTGCCGCTGGGCGCGGCAACGGCGGCATTTCAATCGATGAACGCCACGTTGATGCTCGTCGCGGCCGAGCCCGAGTACCACGGCCGCATGCAATCCCTGCTCCAGTTGGGGTTCAACCTCTTCGGGATCGCCGCCTACCCGATGGGAGTCCTCGCCGATTGGTGGGGACTGCGCGAAACCCTCGTTGCCATGGGGATCTTGACAGCTCTGGTTGGCCTGGCGAGCGGGCTGCTGCGTTCATCAGTCACCGCTGGAGACCCGTAGACTGCGTGTTGCGGGCGTCGTGACATGGGGGATCGACGTGTCGAACGGCGACAATCCATTCGAGGTGCTGGGGGTCGACTCGGACTCCGACACGGAGGAGATCCGGCTGGCCTACCGCGCCGCGGCCCGCCGTCATCACCCCGATCGCGGCGGTGACCCGGCCCTGTTCCAGGCGGTCAGCGATGCCTACCGTTCTCTGAGGACAGCGTCGGGTCGAGCGGCGATGCGGACGATGTGGGACGGCGGCGACGGTGCGCCGGGACCCGCCACCGAGGAGATGCCGTTCCTGCGACGGCCGCGGTCGGGTCCGATCCCGGTTGGAGTTGTCGCCGGCGTCAGCGCGCTGTTCGTGTTCAGCCTTCTGGTGATGTGGGCCGTCGCTGGACCGGTCGTGTCTCTCGTCGTGTTCCTGGCCAGCGCGGCCGTGGGTGCAATCGCCGGAACCCTCCGTCACCTCATCGACGACCGACCACCACCAGGTCAGGAGCCGTAGACGAGGTCCTCGAGCACGGCCAGCTCCGCTGCGGTCGGCTCGCCGCCGAGCTCGCTCTGGGACGTGTCGTCAAGCAGCCAATGGGCAAAGGACTCCGCCCAGTCTCCGGCCCCTGAGGCGAAGTCGCTTCTCGCGCCCGGTTCGGGCCACCAGGCGCTCGACCCCAGGTTTCGCGCGGTCAGCCAGGTGTCGCGATCTTCTCCGTCGAACAGCGTGATGTCGACCGCGTGACCCAGTTCGTGGGCCAGGACCTCGGCGACGTCGGCCACGCTCTGTGAATCGCGGACGTAGATCTCGATGCGCTTGTCGTGGAAGAACGCGTATCCCAGACGGCCTGCCACCTCGCCGCTGAACTCGATCGACCAATCCGGTAGCGACGTCTGCCGGTCGTAGGCGATGAGCTCGAGTGCCGCCTCCCCCTTGTCCTGTGGATCCATCGGTGCCACCGCCGCCGCAGGGGTGCCCGGGAGCGCGACCTGCGCTCCCGGCAGAGGTGGGGGGGAATCGCCCAACGCACCGACGTCGTGAGTGTGGCCGTCGTGATCGTGGGCTTCAGCCGGGCGTGTCGGGAGGAGAAGGGACGCATCGGCGCCGTCGAGGTCGGCGCCCGATGGGATTGCCTGGCTCGATGACCCTGTGGCGTCCTGGAGCGGCGTCGACGTGGCACCGGCAGACCCCGAACGGCGAGCGAGCTCGAAGCCCCCGATCGCTGCCGCAGACACCGCGAGACCCGCGGCCGGCAGCACGAGTTGGGCCCGGACCCCTCGCGTCCACGCGTCGTCCCCGAGCGACAGATGCTCCATCTCACGCCAGAGGTGGGTACGCACGATGGAGTACGGCAGGTCGACGGCGTCGGACAACGCATCGATGTCACGTCGCCGAACCGGCACGCGGGTGCCCGTCGGGAGCTCCCGCAGGGCGTAGACCAGCCGGAGGTATTGGCGACAGACGTCCTCGACGGTTCGGCGCCATCTCAGACGACGACGAAGGTCGCCGATGTCGATTCTGCGCCCGCGCACGTCGAGATCGGGTGCGACCCGCTCGGGAAGAAGGTCGCCGTCGTCAACGAGGCCTGCGACGTGGCGGAGAGCGCCTTCAGACAGTGCGGCTGGATCGAGGTCGACCCCCGGTGGGCCGGGCCTGCCAAGAGATTCGAGCAGACGGGTACCGGTGTTCTGGACACGTTCGCGCAACAGCGCCGCGAGGCGATCGACCGGTACGAGTTCGAGGTCCGGGACCGAGGGCGAGGCAGTGGACATCCGCCCTGGTCATCGGCGTCCCAGAACACGGGCTTGAGAGGGTCGATAGGGTCGCTGACATGCGGATCTTCGGGGTGGTCAACGCATCGCCGGATTCTCTGGCGACTTTCTCGGTCGCCACGACCTACGACGAGTCGCTCTCACGCTGCGCAGCGCTCCTGGCCAACGGTGCGGACGCCATCGACATCGGGGCTCAGGCCTCACACGGCGAGGCCGCCTTCGTCACACCCGGAGCCGAATGGGAACAACTGGAGGGGCCGCTGCGGGCCGCGGTGTCCTTCGGCGTCGATGTGTCTGTCGACACGTGGCAGGTGCCGACCGCGCGCCTGGCGCTGGATGCGGGCGCGACCGTGCTCAACGCTGCGGACGCATTACAAGACGACAACATGATGGAGCTCGCGGCCGAACGCGAGGTGGAGGTGGTCCTTCCGTTCATGCTGGGCCCCGATCCACGTCACCTGCGCCACGTCGTGGGCGACCCGGTCGCAGCGATGGTGGAGTGGTTCGACCAGCAGCTGCGGCGAGCCGACCGGTGGGGGATTCGTGGTCGAATGATGCTCGACCCCGGTACGGGTTTCGCGCCGGCCCACTGGGACTGGGCGGACCGTTTCGAGTACCAGAAGGCGATCTACGACGGTCTGGGGGAGTTGCGCCGGTTCGAGCTTCCGATCTACGTGCCTGTCGCATGGAAGCAGACGCCGGACAGGCTGGAGTTGGTCGACATCGTGCTGCGGCAGGACATCGACGTCGCGCGCGCCCACATCCCCGAGCAGATCCGCGCTCGACACGCGGCCATCGAGGCAGGGAATCCTCTGCCGACCAGCGATCTCGCTCTCGACTACGTCGATTGAAGTCGGTGAAAGCGGCCGTCCGGCTAGACGGGCACAGCTTCGAGCCGGACGCGGACGTGCTTGTGGAACGGCGTGAGGGCCAGCCAGTCGCGGTCTTCGATGTCGGTGAGCTCGTTGAGCGACACGCCGTGGATCTTGTGCTCGCCGACCTCGTCGGGGTAGTCCATCCCGAATCCGTGAGGCAACGACACGTGGCCCTGCATCATCGCGTCGGTCACCTCGACGGGTGCCTGCGCTTCGCCCTTCTTCGAGGTGATCCTCACCTGGCCGCCGTCGACCACACCCAGTTCGGTGGCGTCCACGGGGTGGATCCGTAGCGACCCCGCCTTGTCCTTCTTGCGCCACTCGGGGTCGCGCATGATGTCGTTGGCGTTGGACGAGCGGCGCTCACCCGCCGAGAGCACGAACGGGAAGTCGTCGCTCTTGGACGGAGGCTGCTCGTCGGCGAGGCCGCGGAACTCATCGACCAGCTCGGGGATGAAGATGTGGATCTTGCCGTCGGGGTGCTGGATGCGCTTCCAGCTGTCCTCGTACTCGGTGCGCGTGACGACGATGCCGGTGGGGGCGGTGACGAGCTTGTCGAACAGATCGCCGGCCAGCTCGAGCCCCTCGCCCTTCATGCCAGCAGCCCGCAGCTCGTCGGGGAAGCGCATGGACGACTGGATCGCCGCACCCATCATGATCGCTCCCGAGGAGTCGGGACCCTCCATTGCCTCGCCGAGGGAGCGGTACAGCACGGTCGGCAGCTTGGCGCCGATGTCGGGGTTCTCCGTCGACAGGCGTCCGAACGTCTCCGCGAACTGCTCCCGGCCGGCCATCGCGGCCTCGCGCAGCTCATCCGTGCCCTCGGGCAGCCCGCCCATGGCCTCGACCAGCCGGGCGTGGATCTCGGCTTCGGGCAGCGATTCGCCCAGCGGCTCGAAGATGGGCTGGCGCAGGTGGAACGTGTTGTCGGGAACCTCGCCGGCGAAGAACGTGGCCTCCTGCTTCTCGTACTGGCTGCAGGCCGGCAGCACGTAGTCGGCCAGCCGAGCGGTCTCGGTCATGGCGACGTCGATCACGACGAGACATTCGAGCTTCTCGAACGCCTCGCGGAACCGCTTGGAGTCGGGGAGGGTGTGCACAGGGTTCGACGATTCGACGATCAGGCCACGGAAGCGGTCCGGGTGGTCGGTGTCGATGGAGTCTGGAATCGCCGCCGCGGCCACGAGGCCAGCCAGCATCGCCGCGCCGACGACAGGATCGACTTCGCCCTCGCCACTGTGTCCGCAGATCGGGGAGAGGCGGATCGGGATGTTCATCCCGCCCTCATTCGCGAAGTTTCCCGTGAGGAGATAGAGCAGCCGCTGGGTCCAGCTGTTGAGCGTGGAATGCGGTGCCATCTCGATACCGAGGTCCTCCTCGGTGGCCATCGAGCGTGCTTTGGCCATCGTGCGAGCGGCGGCGCGCACGTCGTCTTCGGGAACGCCGCATTTGTCGGAGTAAGCCGCGATGTCGACCTCGGCGATCAGGTCGCGGGTCTCCTCCCAACCGATGCACTGCTCGCTGAGGAACTGGTGGTCGACGAGATCCTCGTCGACCATGACGGCGAGCAGGGCCGCCAGCAGCCAGGCGTCGGTCCCGGGCTTGCAGCGGAGGTGGTGATCAGCGATCGCGGCGGTCTCGCTCACCCGGGGATCGATGACGACCATCTTGCGTTCGGGGTCGTTCTTGATCTCGTTGAGGGTGTTTCGTGATTCGGGGAAGCCGTGGCTCTGCCAGGGGTTCTTCCCGATGAACACCGCGCAGTCCGTGTGGTGGAAGTCCGGCATCGCGGTGGTGCTCTGACGACCGAAGAACTTGCCCTGGACCCAGTGCATGCCCGTCTTTTCCTGGGCGAGGGCGTTGCTGCGGTACTTCATGCCGAGGGTCTGCATCACGCCGCGGGCGTATGCGCCGGGGAGGTGGTTCCCCTGGCCCCCGCCGCCGTAGTACATGATCTTGTCGCCGCCGTGGGCGTCGCGGATCCCGGTGAGCTTCTCGGCGACCTCGGCGATCGCCTCGTCCCAGCTGATGGCCTGGTAGGTGCCGTCCTCCATGCGCTTCTGGGGAGCCGTGAGGCGGTCGCGGGCGTTCTGGTAGTAGTTGACCCGGAGCGCCTTCTCGCAGGTGTATCCCTTGCTGCCGGCGTGGTCCTTGTCGCCGCGGACCCTCGTGATCTCGCGGCCGTCGATTCGGACTTCGATGCCGCAGTTGTTGCTGCAGAGCACGCAGGCGGTCTTGTGCCACACCTTGTTTGCGGGCAGCTCGGTCGGGTCGGTTTCCTCGGGCGCTTCCGCGGTCGCGGTGGCGCCGTCCTTGCGTGCTTTCAGAGCGGCGAGTCGGGCAGCGGCGTCAGACATCGGTTCCCCCAGTACGGATCCAGGTATCGAGTGAATAGTAAGCCGCAAGTGACTCGGATGCGCACCAGAGTGGCGGCGGAACTTTCGGCGATGTTGGGGGAGGGGTCGGCGAGGCGTCCATGATGTCCGCATCCCGCTTCGGCTCTTCGGTAGCGTGGCCCCTCGTGAGTGAGAATCTGCGCAGCTACACGAAGGCGATCTACGGGCTCGACGCCGCGGTTCAGCGGGTCGGTGAGGATCAGTGGGACCAGCCCTCACCGTGTGAGGGCTGGAGCGCCCGGGACGTGGTGGGGCACAACATCGGGATGTGCAACATGATCGCCGGATTCGCTGCTGGCGTCGGCGCTGCTGGTCCGGACGAGACGACTCCGTTGGACCCCAAGGCCGAGTGGGCAGTGGCGCGCGACGGTGTACTCGAGGCGCTCGACCAGCAGGGAGCGCTCCAGATCAAGACGCAGACGCCGTGGGGCAACCTGCAGGTCGATCGCTTTCTCGGGATCGTCGCCGTCGACCCGCTCACCCACACCTTCGACCTCGCTCGTGCGACCGGCCAGGACATCGTGATGGACGAGGACATGGCCGCCGCCGGTTACGCCCAGATCAAGGCGGCGGGCGATGCGGTTCGCCAGGGCGGGCGCTTCGAACCCGCTGCCGAGGTCGCCGACGACGCATCCATCGTCGACAAGTTCGTGGCCATGACCGGCCGCAGGCCCTGAAGCCGTCCAAACCGTTCGATCCGGAGGAAACCGACATGAAGATCACCGTGGATTCCGAGAAGTGCCAGGGGCACAATCGCTGCTTTTCGCTGGCGCCAGAGCTCTTCGACGTGGACGACTACGGCTATGCGACCGAGATCGGCGACGGTAGCGTCCCCGCCGAGCTCGAAGACAAGGCCCGACTCGCTGTCGCCAACTGCCCCGAATTCGCCATCACGATCGAGGAGTAGCGAAACGGCGAAACGGGGTCAGACACGACGCGAAACGGGGTCAGACACGTGTCTGACCCCTAGCGCGGTGGCGGACCCCTAGCGGCCGCTGACGGTGGCGGCGTGCTTTCTCTCCGCGTCGTCCGGTTCCGGCGCGATCGCGGTTGGTGGGATCTGTGCGGCACTGTCCAGCGGGCTGCCGAGAATGAGCGGCGGACGGGGCCGATCCAGCTGACGTGCCACGTGCTGGGCGAAGCTGTTGTCGTGCTCCACGTAGTGGATGTATGCGTCGCGGCCGCCGGCGATGTCCAGGACCTGCTGTGTGTGCAGCCACTCGGGAGCGTTGTCCGCGCCGTAGAACCAGCGGCAACTCGTCCACGGAGCGCTGATGTTGCTCGCAGCGATTCCCGCTTCGAGCGGATTGCGGTGGATGTAGCGCGAGACGGCCAGCAGATAGTCGTCCGACGTGATCTGGCTCGACCGGAACCGCCCCCTGAACAGGGCTCCGTCCCTGCGGTGCCGACGGTTGAAGTTGAGCGTGTACTCGCTGCCGACGCGTCGCATCGCCTCTGAAAGGCCGCCCGAAGGTGCGTAGATGAGCAGGTGGTAGTGGTTGCCCATGAGCGCATAGCCGTGCACCTCGACGGCTTGTTCGGCGACGAGATCGAGGAACATCCAGCGGTCCTCGTCGTCGTGAAATACGTCTTGGCGGCGAGCGCCACGGTTCATCACGTGGTGCCATGTGCCGGGAATGTCGGGTCGAAGAGGTCGTGCCATGCCCCGAGCATCGCCCGAGGGTGTGACACCGAAAACCACCGAAACTCCATCAAAGGTGGCCCAATGGGGTCAGACACGGGTCTGACCCCTAGTGAACGCCCGCGGTGGTGGGGCGACCTGCCTGGGTGAGGTCGGGTCGCCCCAGTCGCCTCGTCGCTCAGTCGCCGGCCCGCTTAGTCGCCGCTGATGAGGTGTTCGTTGCCTTGGTTCTGGCGGGGTTTGCGACCGAGGGCCAGCTCGGGTGGGGACAGGTCACTCACCGGGCGCACCTCGGCGGGGTCGCTGTAGTACCCCAGCGCGTAGTTGCCCATCGTGTAGCCGAGCAGCTCCTGCAGTCCGGGCTCCAGGTCCTTGGCGACGTCTGGTGGGCACGACAGGAACTGGTTCTCCTCGGTGCGCAGCCACGCCAGGCAGTAGGTGATGTTGATCCCGGTGCGGTCGGCATCGGAACGGTTCTCGCCGCCACCGTGGATCACCGAACCCGAGTACAGCAGGACCGAACCCGCTTCCATCTCGGCCTGCGCGATCTCGTCGGCGTTGGGCTTCCGGCCGCTCTCCCAACCGGGGCTCCCAGGCACAACCTGCGTGGCGCCGTTCTCGGCAGTGAAGTCGGTCAGGGCCCAGATGGTGTTGAACTGCGGCTCGATCTCGATCGGGATGTAGCCGCCCCACGCCAGCCGGTCGCGGTGGAGCGCTTGGCTCTCGCCGCCCGAGTGGATGTTGATCACCTGGGTGAGATGCAGCTGGATCTTGTTGGTGAACGGAGCGAGCGAGCGGTTGGCCAGCTCGAGAACCGTGGGGTCCATCACCAGCTCACGGCACGACTCGCTGCGCGCCACGAGGGCACCGGTGCGAGCGGTCAGCTTTCCCGTGAAGTCGTCGCGCCCATTGGGAGTCGCGCCCACCCACGGGTCGAGCTCATCCATGACCCGACGGTGAAGCTCAGGAGACATCGCGTCACGGATGATCGCCCCGCCCTGCGTGCGAACCTCGTCCACGATCTCATCGATGTCGTGGCCTGGGTCGAACGTCGTGAGCTGCGCCATCACTCCAGCGTAGGCGGGCGTTTGCGGTCGAGTCCGCGCACCGCCGTCGGTGGGACGAAAGGAGTGGGCTCCATGAAACGGCGCAGCACGTTCTCGGTGATCCTGGCGACGTCGTTGTCGTAGCCGTCCGTGGCGAGCGCACCGAACCAGGCGATCGACGACGTGCTCCACACTGCGCCGCCGCCATCGATCTCGTAGAAGACCATGTCCGCTCGAACTGCGCTCATCGCCGAAGCATCCGCGACAGTGAGGTGGAGCTCCTCCTTCGTGCGCAGCATGTCGCGGCTGTGCTCGGTCGCCGATGCGACGACGACGGCGTGGCGCGGCGACCCGAGGGAGGGTTCGAACCGGTCGATCTCCTGACCTGCTGCCCCGCCGCCCACACCGTGATCGCCGAATCGGTCGCCCTCGACGCCTTCGAAGATCCAGTCCGTCCTGTCGGGCTCGTCGTGGGTGCGGACGTAGGCCGATCCCTTCCCGAACCCCTGCGCTGCGAACCCGACGCCGCAGATCTGGTTGGGGGCGCGGCCCTGGCGTCGCCACAGGCCGCCGTACCCACCGCCGAACGCGTGGTGGTACTCACCGACTTCGGCGATCCAGGCACGCGTCCCGTCCTCGGCCCTTCGGACTTCCATGGCGCCCGGCCACGAGTCGCTGAACGCCACCCGCCAGTAGAAGCCGTTGCCACCCATGTACATCAGGCGCCCGCCGTCGCGCTGCCAGGCTTCGAGGGCATCGAGCATGTCGGTGGACCAGTACTCGGGGTGACTGCCCGTGACGAGCACCCGGTACCCCGCGAGAGCGTCGCCGCCCTCGGCGTGCACCTGTTCGTCGGTGACGACGTCGAAGTCGACGCCCGTGTGGTGCAGCCAGCCCACGATGTTGCTGTCCGGCGTGAAGCCCCACGTGTCCGCGGCCGGCTTCATGTTCATCACCGGCCGCCGCCACGACGAGAACATCACCCCGCTGCCGTCGGGGTGATACTCGTACATGCTGTACCCGACCTCGGGGTTCTCGACGAGCCACTGGTGGTTGGGCGGGGGAGCGGCTCCGCCGGCGAAGAACTCGGCGTTCGTGATGTGGATGCGTTGGTTGGCATACGCCAGGTAGGTCGCGACCGGCACGAGGTAGGCGACGTCGTGGCGGCGCTCGGCGGGTGCCGCGACGAAGAACGGCGTTCGGTCCACGCCGTGGTCGGCACGGGAGCGGAAGCTGTAGATCCCGCTGGGCAGGTCGGTGGGAACCTCGAGAGACGCGGTCGTCTCCCAGCCGGCGTCGTACATGTCGCTCGTGTGGAAATGCACAGCGTCGTAGTGGGAACCAGGAGCCGTCGCCGGCGTCTGAGAGGACCCGTCCCACTCTGGGCCCCGCACGGCGCGGGCGGGGAGCTGGTGGAACCGTCCGTGCAGGCCGTTGGGACCCGTGTCGGTCCAGACGTCGCCGGCTGGGTCGATGGAAGCGTCCCAGGAGAAGCTGGTTTCGGCCGAATTGAGGCGCAGCATCGAGACTCGTCCATCGAAACCCCGGCCGACCTCCATGGTGTCGCCGACCTGGGTCACCGTTCCCCGGGTCGACCCTCCCCGTGAGGCGCTGTCGACCCCGGGCGACCGCGTCGGATGCGCGCTGGCTGTGAGGCTCGAGGAACCCGCGGCGAGATCGACCTCGACTCGAAGGTCATACCAGCGCCCATGCTCGAGCGGGCCCGTCGCGTCGGAGCCCAGGACGAACCCATCGCGGCTCCAGGCGACGGTCAGATCGCCGAACCCGATGATCTGCTGTGGCGCATCCGGGCGGACAGATGGTCGGACCGAGCAGGTGATCGCGAACGAGGACAGGTCACCCAGCAGCGGCGAGGGTCCGATTCCCGCCCAGCTGCCCGGGTTGAGCGGCTGCGGCCGACCTTCGACCGTGACCGGGAAGCCGGGTGCGCTGACCTCTTCTTCCACGAATCCCGTTGCAGGATTGCCCGCGTCGCCGCAGATCATCCGCACGATGTCCATCGTGATCGGCCCTGGCACCGCCGACGAGAGCTTGAGCTCCACGGTGTCGCCGCCCCTGCAGCTGACCGGTTCGCAGTATCCGACGATGTTCACGCCACTCGACATGGGCCCGTTCTAGCCCGCCTCGTGGCCGCAGGCTCAGAGCGCTCATGACCTCGCAGGTCGTCGACCCCGTTCCCGTGGTTCGAATACGTTGACCTCATGGCAGAGATCGATCAGGGCCTCACCGACTTCCTCCGCGCAGCGATGCCGTTCGCAGGAGTCCTCGACATCCAGGCAGTGTCGGGTGCCGCCGAGGAGGTGGTCGCGGAGATCAGCTGGGCGGCAGAGCGCTGCACGACCAACGAGATCCTCCACGGCGGCTACCTCATGGCGGTCGCAGACACGATCGGCGCCAGCCTGGCCATCTACAACCTGCCCGAGGGTGCCGGGACCGCGACGATCGAGTCGAAGACCAACTTTCTGCGCGGCGCGGGCCAGGGCACCTTCACCGTGCGGGCCACTCCGGTGCACGTCGGTCGCACCACCATCGTCATTCAGACCGACGTCACCCGCGACGACGGCAAGCTGATCACCCGTACCACCCAGACCCAGGCGGTACTTCACCCATAGGCGCGCCCCGGGCAGCCCTCAACTCCGATGTTGCTCAACTCGTCGCAGCAGGCAATCCGGCAGGTGGGACGATGAAGGGGTGCTGACCGCTCGCCTCGAGATTCGCCCGATGGCCGAAGCCGACCGCGAACGCTTCGTCGAACTGTTCACCGACCCGGGATTCATGGTCTTCTTCGGTGTCCAGGGTGATGAGGCTGCCCACGCCCTCTTCGACCGGCTGCTCGAGATCAATGGTCTGGTGTCGATCGCGAAGCAGCCGATCATCGTGCGCCAGACCGGCCGCATCGTCGGGTACGTGGGCGTCGACGCTTTCGAACTCGACGGTCGCCAGGAGTGGGAGTTCGGTGGCCGGGAACCACTCGGCCTTCGGTTGGTCCAGGGCCGAGGGTCAGCTGTCTCGCAGTCGCGCCCACACCTGGCCGGCGCCCCAGTCGTTGCGTTCGAGGGCGAGCATCATGTCGACCAGGTTCTGGTCGCGAATCCGCTCCAGGTCCCGAATCGAATGGTGTCCCGACTGCGCGTCGGACTGGGATTCGATCGCCCCGACCAGCTCCTCGGTGAGCTCGGGCGTGTCCATGAGCTTGGACCACGGCCAGTCGAGCGTCGGTCCGAACTGGCGGATGAAGTGAGCCATTCCCGCCTCGCCCCCGGCGATCCGGTACGTCTCGAACAACCCCATCTGAGCCCAGCGCAGTCCGAAGCCGTAGCGGATGGCGTCGTCGATCTCCTCGGTGGTCGCGACACCGTCGTTGACGAGCCACAGCGCCTCGCGCCACACGGCTTCGAGGAGTCGATCTGCGATGAACGCGTCGATCTCCACCCTGACGTGCAGCGGCTTCATGCCCGCCGCGGCGTACCAGGTCATCGCCCGTTCGATCGTTTCGGCCGCCGTCTCTTCGCCGCCGACCACCTCCACCATGGGGAGCAGGTACACGGGGTTGAACGGGTGGCCCACCACCAACCGCTCCGGCGCATCCATCGATGACTGCAGATCGCTCGGACGGATGCCAGACGTCGACGAGGCGATCACCGCTGTCGACGGTGCCGCCTCTTCGATCTCGGCGTACACGGCCCGCTTGACCTCGGGGTTCTCGGGGGCCGACTCCTGCACGAGCTCGACGGACCCGACGGCCTCGGCGATCGACGAACAGAACCGTAGGGCTCCCTCGCTGCCGGGCAACAGGTCGAGCCGCTCCCATGCGGCGCGGGCATTGGCGAGCACCTCGCCGACGATTCGCGGCGCGTCCGGCGACGGGTCGGCCACGAACACGTCCACGCCGCGCAACACCCATCGCGCCGCCCACGCGGCACCGATCACGCCGGCGCCCACGACCGCCACACCGGCCGGCCGTGCCGAGACAGCCGGAGCGCCGCCGGGCATCAGGGGGTGCGCTTCTGGAGCTGCAGCTTGTCGCGCACGGCCGCGGGGCTCATCACCGTGTAGTTCATCGACTCGAGGATCTGCTTGGCCCGGCCAGAGAGGTCGGCGTTGGTGGCCAGCTGACCGCGGTCGAGGTACAGGTTGTCCTCGAGGCCGACGCGGGCGTTGCCCCCGGCGATCGCGGCCAGGGCCACGTACGGCAGCTGGTTGCGCCCGAGCGAGAACGCCGAGAACGTCCAGTCGTCCGGCACGTTGTTGACCATCGCCATGAACGTGTTGAGGTCGTCAGGCGCGCCGTAGCGGACGCCCATGCACAGCTGCACCATCACCGGGTCGTCGATGAGCCCATCTTCGGCGAGCGCCTTGGCTTCCCAGAGCTGTCCGGTGTCGAAGAGCTCCAGCTCGGGCCGAACGCCGAGCTCCTGCACCTGCCGGGCCATCTCCATCAGCGTGTCGTGGGTGTTGGTGGCGACGTAGTTGCCCTCGCCGAAGTTCATCGTCCCGCAGTCGAGCGTGCAGATCTCGGGCAGGAGGGCCCGAACGTGGTCGAGTCGTTCGGTCGCGCCCGCGAGGTCGGACTGGCCCGGATCCAGCGGCAAGGGCTGCTCGACCGAGCCGATCACCAGGTCGCCGCCCATGCCGGCGGTGAGGTTGATGATCACGTCGGTGCTCGACGCCCGCACCCGCTCGACGACCTCGCGGTAGTAGTCCACCTCGCGTGCGGGATCGCCGGTGATGGGGTCGCGGACGTGGATGTGGGCAATGGCCGCGCCCGCTTCGGCTGCAGCGATGGCCTCGTTGGCGATGGCTTCGGGCGTGAAGGGCACCTTGTCGGACTTGCCGACCGTGTCCCCAGCGCCGGTCACAGCACACGTGATGAAGACGTCAGGCATTGCTCTCCTCAAACATTGCTCTCCTCAAACATTGCTCTCCTCAAACATTGCTCTCCTCAAACATTGCTCTCCTCAAACATTGCTCTCCTCAAACATTGCTCTCCTCGATTCGATTCGAAACCGGGTTGGTGGCCACGGGGTCGGCCGCCCGCTCGTGGGGTGCATCCGCCCGTCTGGCGAGAACGCGGAGCCGCGAATACACCTCGTCGGTGTCCATGTAGGTGCCGTGCAGCCGACGACGACCCCCTGACCCGACGTCGAAGCTGTCTCGACCGTGCAGGACGCGGCGATTGTCGAACGCGACGATGTCGCCCACCCTGAACGGGTAACGCATCTGAAACCGTTCGGAATTGGCGACCTCGGCGAAGGTCCGGAGCGCCGCGTAGCCACGCCCGACCTCGTTGGGATCCATCGCCGGAAAGGCGCGCACGGGATGGAACGCCCGAAAGGTGTACGGAATCCGGCCGTCACCGTCGTCGACAAAAGGCCCCGTCCAGCGATGATCGTGGTCCTGGGCCCGGTTGAAGAACACCCATTCCAGGGTCCGGAGGGCCTCCAACGCGTCCGGTTCGGTGGCTCGGAGGTGTTCGGCCACCGCCAGGCCGTCGGTCATCGTGCTGGCGCCGCCGTCGACGTCGTTTTCGATGCAGTGGAGGTACTGGAATCCCGGCGGTGTTTCGCGGGTCGGAAGATCGGTGTGGGCCGGCAGCCGCAGGCTCGTGTTCGCGGTGCTCACCGGATCGACGTCGACATCGACGTGCCAGATCCGACCGAAGTTGCTGCCCCGCAACTCGCCGATCCGCGCCACGACAGCCTCGAGGTGTCGGGGGTCGGCAGGAGTGTTCTCGAGACGGGCAACGCCGAACGCGACGAGGTCGTGAAGCCAACGACGGAGGACCTCGTCGTCGTCGAGCACAGCTGAGCCGTCGTGGGTTGGGGGTTCGGCGAGGTCGGTCGTGGTCCACGCAACGGCGTCGGGGAGGTGCGATGCGGGCTGATGTCGACCCTCCGCGACGTGGCGAAGCCATCCGGGGTGGTAGGTCGCCTGGAGCCCTTCGGGTTCGAAGGCCACCGCGAGCGCACCCCCTTTCACGCCGACGTCAATGAGGCGGAGGTCCGCGGGAAGACGGGCGAGGTCGACCGTGGTCTCTCGCGTCACCGGGTCGATCCCGTCGAGTCCGGCCAGCGGATCGCCGATCAGGTTCTCGCGTAGCCACAGCGGGTGGCAGCGCAGCTCGGTGCCGTCGCGCCAACGAACGATGACGCCGTCGCCGCACGGGTCTGCGGACTCGAGCGCCGCCCACTCATAGACGTAGAAGTCGGGTGTCGGGCACGACTGCGGAGGCGTCGGTGTCGGTTCGTTGGCCACTCCGGCTCCCGTCTCGTCAGCAGCGTCAAACCTGCCGTTTCAGCCAACCTTGCTGTTTCAGCAACCCTGCCGTTTTCAGGGGTGTCCCATTGAGCGGGACGTCCCATTTTAGGTACTCTCGATGGTATGACTTCGATCCGAGCCCGGTCAACGACACGGCCAACGACACGGACAGCGACAGGGCCAACAACGCTGTGAGCAGCGTCGAGCGAGCGTTTCGCCTGCTCGCCGGGGTCGTTGCCAGCCCCAACGCCGTCGGGGTCCGAGAGCTGGCGCGCGACACCGGTCTGCCGCGGTCGAGCGTGTCGCGTCTGTTGACCACACTCGAAGGTCTGGGCATGGTCGAGCGCGCGGCCAACGGGTCGGTGCGGCCAGGGGCGGCGCTCGCCTCGCTCCAGCCGGGAGCGGACCGCCCAGCGCCGGACCTCCCTGTACTCATGCGGCCGATCCTCGAACAGCTCGCCGCCGAGCACCGCGAGAACATCGCGCTCTCGGTCGACGACGGCGACCGGGTTCTCTACGTCGACGAGGTCGCCTCAGCGAGCCCGATCAGCGTGCCCGTCAGTTCGGGACAGCGCTTTCCCTTCCACGTCGTCGCTCCGGGGCTCGTGCTCATGGCTGCTTGGCCCGACGATCGGCTCAACGAGTACATCGACTCCGGCCTCGCCGCTCCCACCGATCACTCGATCACCACGGCCGACGATCTGTGGGCGCGGATCCGGTATGTGCGTCGGCGGGGCTATGCCTGGACGGACCAGGAACTCGACCTCGAGGTCAACGGCCTCGCTCTCCCGGTGACCGATGACGAGGGCCGAGTCGTCGCTGCGGTGAGTCTCTACGGCCCCGCGTATCGGCTGGCAGAGCACATTCCCGGCAGCATGATCCTCGTCGATTCGGTGCGGGCCGCTCTGGCTCAGGTCGGTTCGGGCGACGCTGTCTGGGCGTAGCCATCCTGCATGAACGCCCGGAGGTAGTCGCCGTAGCGGTAGGCCTCGACGACGACCGGATGCTCGTCGTCCACGCAACCTTCCAGCGGATCGATGAGTGTGTCGGGGCGAGGGTCGAAGAAGTACGGGATCGCGTAGCGGTCGCCGCCGCTCTCGTTGAGCGCACGATGCTTCGTCGATCGGAATCGATTGTTGCTCCATGCCCGCAGCGTGTCGCCCGCGTTGACCACGAAGGACTCGGGCTCCTGCGCCACCGCGAACCAGCCGCCCTCGGCCTGGATCCACAGCCCGGTGACCTCGTTGGTGGGGAGCAGCGTCATGAATCCTGCGTCGCTGTGGGGATCGATGCCCCACTGGTCGTGCTCCGCAGGCACCGGTGGATAGTGCGTCATGCGCAGCGTGGCGAGCGCCGGATCGAAGAACTGCCCGAAATGGTCGGCCGGCATGTCAGCGGCGAGCGCATAGAGCGGGAGGAGCTGCTGCCCGAGCACTTCCATGCGGCGGTAGTAGCCCTCCACAGCGTCGCGGAAGCCCGGGAGCGCCTCCTCGGTGGGGAAGCGGTTGCGCTCCGAGCCCGGCCGCCCCATGAAGAACGCTGCGTTGAGAGCGTGCGGCCGGTCGCCCTTCTGCGCTCCGCCGAGGCCGATGTAGCCCATGCGGCTGCCGGTCATGGGGTGATCGAGCTTCTGGTCGTCGAGCAGAGCGTGATAGCGGCGGGCCCAGTCGTAGATGCTCGTCACCTGATTCCACGGGACCCCGTGGCCCACGATCGACAGGAAACCCACGTCTTCGAGCGCCCTTCGAAGCTGCCCGGCCGTCCGCTCGAGGGCGCCTGTTTCGCCGGCGAGATAGGGCGCGAGGTCGATCACCGGGAGTTGGGTGGATGCCTCGGTGACCGCCATGGGTACTCAGCGTAGAGCGGCTGGGCTCACTCCTCCTGCGCACCGTCTTCGCGAGCGACGTCCTCGCGTGCGATGTCCAGTGGCGGCGCGTCGAAGGGAGGGTGGAGCTGAAAGTCGTCTGGGAACGTCACTGGGCCAGTCGCCACGAAACGGTCGTCGCTGCGGATCTCGAAGTGAATCTGCACCGGCATGCCGAGCGCGTTGATGGCGGGGAGGTGCTCTAGCGCCAGGTCGAAGTACACCTCGCCGGCGCACATCGCGAGAGGGTTGCCGAGTGTCATCGGAAGTCGCAGCTGCGCATCCCCGGCAGTCGCCATGACCGTCGCGTCGGGCTCGTCTGCGACATCGAATCCGACTCCCGCAGCCGTGAGCACGATGTCCGAGCCGGGGTCGATTCCGCCGTCGACTCCGGGGAACCAGTGGCCGGTTCGTAGGCCGCGCTCGCCGAAGCAGGGCGACTCTTCTTCCGCCGGGTCGGCGAGCGCTCCGAGGGGGACGTGGAGGGTGGTGTCGTTGGCATCGATTCCGATCCCGGTGTCGCCGGTCGCGGTGCCATCGAGATCGATCCGGTGCATCACGGCCGACTCGACGGGGAACGGATCCGTTGTGGCGTTGGTTCGAAGGTCCAGGACCCATGGTTCGGAGATCGTCACGTGGAGCGAGCGCGCGGCGCGGAGCAGGTTGGGGCCGGTGACGGGTTCGCCCGATTCGGCGACGCTGCGCAGGGTGGCCACCAGCGCCTCGCCGGTCGCCCGCCCGACGTCGCGACGGGTCGCGGGTTCTGGCCAGCCGATCTGTTCGATCCCGGCTACGTCTTCGGGGGCGAATTCGTCGAGTCGCCCACAGCGGTGGAGGGTCACGATTCTCATGTCAGTTCGCATGGCGCGGATCCTCGGTGCCAGCTCTCCGCAGGCAAACGGGGGGTAGACGGGAATCACGACGTCGCCCCCGAGGTCATGGAGAGCTTCGAGAACGTCGAGGTCGTGGTCGTCCGGCGGGCGCGTCACGACGTCGGTCGTGACGCCACGGAGTCCGAGCGATTCGACCAGCACACCCGCCACCTGCATCGGGCGGAGACGGTCGTCCACCAGCACAGTCGCCCTCTGCGCCGTCGATGTGTTCGCCACGTACTCGGCGACCGCGGCGGCCCTGGCACGGACGTCGTCCAGGCCCGGCACCACCCAGGGGTCGAGTGGCGCCGGCTCTGCGAGCCAGAAGAGAGCGGGCACGCACTGCTCGGCGAAGCGGTGCACCACCGCAGTGGGGTCCGGGAACCCGCCGAAGGGAATGATCGCGTGGAGGTCACCGCCGTCCAACAGGGCGTTGATGTGATGAAGGGCCCTCGGGTTGTCGGACTCCACCTCGATCGAGGTGACCAGCTCGATGGGTCGACCGGCGATTCCGCCCGTCGCATTCGCGCTGTCGATGGCGTCGCGGATGCCGTCGATGTGGCTCCAGTCGGTGAAACCCCCGCCGTTCGCACCGACACGGATCGGGCCCGACTCCTCGGGGGGAGGCGGGCAGTGTTGCGTCGAGGCGGGGAGCGGCACCTGGTAGACGTCGAGATCGCGCAACGTGGAGCGCATCGGTGGCTGCATCGGCGGCGACAGCGGTTCGGACGCCACCGTCGTGTCGGTGACGGCCTCTACCGGAGTGCCGTCGCCCTCCGGCGCCGACAGTGTTGTCGTCGGGCCCGCTGTGACCGCTGCCTCAGGTTCGCCCCCGCTGCCGCATCCACTTGCGACGAGCGAGGCAGCGAACGCCACCGCCCACCAGCGTCTCGGCCGTCCACCCATTCTGAGAATGGTTGCGTGCCCTCCGGCTCGAGATCAATGACGAACTCATTGCGGTCGCGTTCGGATCAGGTGAGGCCCG
>Ga0114932_10001085_pt1 | contig 32000 bp, 28 predicted proteins | sample 2SBtaG_2_FD_87286 | JGI IMG/M metagenome (GOLD analysis project Ga0114932, IMG submission 87286) | Deep subsurface microbial communities from Kolumbo volcano to uncover new lineages of life (NeLLi) - 2SBTROV12_ACTIVE470 metaG | ecosystem: Environmental > Aquatic > Marine > Volcanic ...
CATTGTCACAACGACTTGGGCTTAGCGGTAGCAAATTCATTAGCAGCTGTTGAGCAAGGTGCCAGACAGATTGAATGTACTATAAACGGTATTGGCGAGCGTGCTGGTAATGCCTCACTTGAAGAAATTGCCATGATCTTACAAACCCGTAAGAACATGTTGGGCTTTGAAACTAACATTAATTCTACCGAAATTTCGCGCACATCTAAGCTAGTCAGCCAGCTTTGTAATATGCCAGTTCAATCAAATAAGGCGATTGTTGGCGCGAACGCTTTTAGCCATTCATCTGGTATTCACCAAGACGGTGTCTTAAAAGCGCAAAATACCTATGAAATTATGACCCCAGAAAGTGTGGGCATTAATAAGAACAACCTAAACTTAACGTCACGCTCTGGCCGTCATGTGATTAAGCATCGCTTAACCGAACTTGGCTATAAAACCGAAGACTATGACTTAGAAGCGGTGTATGACGCATTCTTAAAGTTAGCGGATAAAAAAGGCCAAGTATACGATTACGACCTTGAAGCCTTGTTGTTCTTCGATAAGCAAAAGCACGACCAAGCACACTTCCAGTTGCTTTATCTTCAAGCGAATTCAGGGCGTGAAATTATTCCAAGCGCCACCGTTAAAATGAAAGTGGGCACTGAAGAAATTACCCAGTCTAGCATTGGAAACGGCCCGGTAGATGCGGCTTATAAGGCCATCATGTCTATACTAGGTCACGAAGATCTAGAAGTTGTCGACTTTAAACTAGATTCAAAAGGTGAAGGTGCCGACGCTTTGGCGCAAGTGAGCGTTATCGCTACATATAAAGGCCGTCGTTTCCATGGAATCGGCTTGGCTACAGATATTGTGGAAGCCGGCGTTAAAGCCCTTATCTTTGTATTAAACAACACATATTTAGCCGATCAAATTGATCAGCAAAAAAATCAACAAGAACGCGTTGCAGGAGTTTAAATGAGCCAGTATTCAATTGCCGTATTAGCCGGAGACGGTATCGGCCCAGAAGTTATGCAGGAAGCCAATAAGGTTTTAGATGCTGTTGAAAAGAAGTTTAACGTCACCCTCAACCGTACTGCATATCCTGTAGGTGGCTACGCCATTGATACTGAAGGCGAAGCGCTACCCTCAAAAACGCTTTTGGGCTGTGAGCAAGCCGATGCGATCTTGTTTGGCAGTATCGGTGGCCCTAAGTGGGACACCTTGCCGTTAGAGCAACGTCCTGAGCGTGCCGCACTACTTACCCTTCGCAGTCATTTTGACCTGTTCAGCAACTTGCGCCCAGCTCGCATTTATCCGGGCCTTGAAAGCCTGTCTCCCCTTCGTGAAGACATTGCTAAATCAGGCGTAGACGTTTTAGTTGTGCGTGAGCTAACCAGCGGTATTTACTTTGGTCAGCCTAAGGGCCGAGAAGGTGAAGGCGAAGAAGAGTTCGCGTATGACACTATGCGCTACAGTAAACGTGAAATTCGCCGTATTGCTATTGCAGCGTTTGAAGCAGCACAGAAGCGTCGCGGCAAAGTGACGTCGGTGGACAAAGCCAACGTACTGGTAACCAGCCGCTTATGGCGTGAAATTGCTGAAGAAGTCGCAAAAGACTATCCAGATGTAGAGCTAGACCACATCTATATAGACAACGCCACTATGCAAATAATGAAGAACCCAGCGCAGTTCGATGTGATGCTGTGTTCAAACCTTTTTGGCGATATCGTTTCTGATGAATGCGCTATGATGACGGGCTCTATGGGCTTGTTGCCATCGGCAAGCATGAACGAGGAAGGCTTTGGCCTTTATGAGCCAGCAGGCGGTTCGGCCCCAGATATTGCAGGCCAAGGCATTGCTAACCCTATCGCACAAATTTTATCGGCCGCCATGATGCTGCGTTTCAGCATGAACTTGAATGATGCTGCCGACGCAATTGAAAAGGCAGTAGTGGCAACGCTAGAAGCAGGAGTACTTACGGGCGAGTTATTACCTGCAGATAAACGCAGCCAAGCGGCAAGCACGTCGCAAGTAGGCAATGAAATCGTTAAACAATTAATGGCGCAGGAGTAAAACAACCTCATGGCCAAGACCTTATATGACAAAGTGTGGCAAGCCCACATTATTGACCAAATCGGTGAAGACAGCTTAATTTATATCGACCGTCACCTAATTCACGAAGTGACGTCACCTCAGGCATTCGCTGGCCTTAATGAAAAAGGCCGTAAAGTACGACGCCCTGATCGCACGGTTGGCACCATGGATCACAGCATTTCAACCCGTTCATTGGCAATTGATGCCTGTGGTCCGGCGAATGCGCTTCAGCTACAAACCTTGGCAAAAAACTGTGAAGAACACGGCATTCAGCTATTTCCAGTGGGCCACCAGAAGCAAGGTATTGTGCACGTTATGGGCCCTGAATTAGGTCTAATTCAGCCTGGTATGACGGTGGTGTGTGGTGACTCACACACTGCAACCCACGGTGCATTTGGTGCGCTGGCATTTGGTATTGGCACCTCTCAGGTAGAGCATGTATTGGCCACGCAAACGTTGAAACAAAGCCGCGCGAAAAGCATGCTTATCAACGTAAATGGCAAGCTTCCTGTCGGTATTACCGCAAAAGACATCATTCTTGCCATTATCGGCAAAATTGGCCACGCTGGCGCTACTGGCCATGTCATCGAATACGCAGGTGAAGCTATCCGCGGTTTGAGCATGGAAGAGCGGATGACTGTGTGTAACATGAGTATTGAAGCTGGCGCGAAAGCTGGCCTTGTTGCACCAGATGAAACAACATTTGCTTACCTTGAAGGCCGCGAATACGCACCTAAGGGTCAAGACTGGGAAGACGCTGTCGCTTATTGGAAAACCCTTTATACCGAAGAGGGCGCAACCTTTGATACTGTGGTTGAACTTGAAGCGGCAGATATCGCTCCTCAGGTTACGTGGGGCACCAACCCAGGCCAGGTTATTGGCGTAAACACACCGGTACCTGCTCCTGAAGATTTCAGCGACCCGATTGAAAAAGAAAGCGCGGTAAAAGCACTAGAGTATATGGGGTTAAAACCCGGTGAAAAGCTTGCTGACGTTGCAGTGAATCACGTATTTATCGGCTCATGTACCAACGGTCGTATTGAAGATATGCGCGCAGCGGCACAAATCGCCAAGCGCGGTAAAGTCGCCGATTCAGTGACTGCGATTGTCGTTCCAGGGTCGGGTAACGTTAAACGCCAAGCTGAAGCAGAAGGCTTAGATAAAATCTTTATCGATGCTGGCTTTGAGTGGCGTTTGCCAGGTTGCTCTATGTGCCTTGGTATGAATGACGACAAGCTAGTGGCAGGCGATAGATGTGCCTCTACCAGTAACCGTAACTTTGAAGGCCGTCAAGGCCGTGGTGCGCGCACTCACTTGGTAAGCCCAGCAATGGCTGCCGCTGCTGCAATTACCGGTCGCTTTGCTGACGTTAGAGATTATCAGGAGTAAGTTATGTCTGAACAAGGTTTTACACAACACACAGGCATTGCTGCGCCGCTTGATCAGGCCAATGTCGATACCGACCAAATTATTCCAAAACAGTTTCTAACTGGCGTAACACGTGCTGGCTACGGCAAACATTTGTTTCACGACTGGCGTTATTTGGATTTAGAAGAGAAAGAGCCAAACCCAGCGTTCGCGCTGAATAAGCCTGAGCACAAAGGTGCAAGTCTGTTGCTAGCTCGCGAAAACTTTGGTTGTGGATCAAGCCGAGAACACGCGCCGTGGGCACTTGCCGACTTTGGATTTAAAACGGTTATTGCCACCAGCTTTGCTGATATTTTTTACGGCAACTGCATTAATAATCAGCTAGTGCCTGTGGCATTATCAAGCGAGCAAATGGACGCTTTGTTTGCTGCAGTGAAGGCAGACCCAGCAACTAAGATCACCGTTGATCTTCCAGCGCAAACAGTAAGTTTTAACGATACAAGCTTCAGCTTCGATATTGCTGAGCATCACAAAAACAACCTTATTAAAGGCTTAGATGCTATCGGTCAAACGCTTGAACTCACAAGTGCTATAGAAGCCTTCGAAGATAAACAGCCCGCGTGGTTGTAAAAGCGTGGGGCTTTAGCGCTTAACAACGCCCTAGCATGACACATGGGTGCTGTCGCGAGATGGCACCCTGTTCATTTCTCTCATCTATGCCTTCACCTTAACTTCGTATCAAGACGCCTAGTACCAATCCGCAATAAAAATATCAGTTCACCTGATTTGAGCCATAAGCAACTTCTCGGCACATTTACACGTCACGCGTTTTCTCACGAATTCGGTAATCCTACATTCGCCGACTCTAGCTATACTAAAGACTAATAAACTCCTCACTTTTTTCACTGGAATATCGTACTATTCGTTTCTATTGTAATTGAAGGCTATGGCAACGTTGTGCCTCACAGGAGAGATAATGCTAGAACAGGTACCCATTGATGATTTGCAGCCAGGAATGTACGTCAATCAAGTACTTGAACAAACAGGTTCACTTAAAATGCGCTCTAAAGGCATTGTGAAAACCCAAGCCATTATTGATAGTCTAAAATCGAAAGGTATTTTAAGCGTCGAAGTAGATCTTGCGAAATCTAAGCTGCCCGAGCCAGCTAAAGAAAAAGAGCCTGAAGTGACTAAACCGGTTGTTAAGCCAGTGGGTCGTGATTCAATTAACGAAGCCAACGAGCTTTACAGCAGCGCAATTGCCATTCAAAGCAGCTTTTTAAAGTCGCTTAAAAATGGGGCGGTAAAAGATTTGTCTCCCATGGAGTCGCTGTCGCAAAGCCTGATCGAAAGTGTATTTGATAATAAAGATGCGCTGAGCTGCCTGACTATGATCAAGGATACCGACCAGTACCTTCTTGAGCACAGTATTAATTGCAGTGTACTAAGCGGCATTTTCTGTGAGTTTCTTGGCTATGACAGAGATACCACAGAGCAAGTGAGTTTAGGCGCCCTATTGATGGATATCGGCATGTCTTCCCTGCCAGATGAAATTCGCAATAACACAGGCGAATTTTCCAGTGATGATTGGGAAGTGATGAAAACCCACGTTGAAATTGGTGCAGACCTAGTTGAACAGTGTGGCGATATTTCTGACCTATCACTACGCATTATTGAAGAGCACCACGAGCGCGTTGATGGAAGCGGCTACCCGAGAGGATTGGTTGGTGACGAAATCTCAGAGTTCGCGCGTATTGCTGCCATTGTGGATGCATACGATGCCATGACATCTAATCGTACGCACAAAAACAGTATCACGCCTACTCAGGCGCTAAAGCGACTAACTGCGACAGAGAACTTAGACCAAGAATTGGTAAAACAATTTATCCAGTGTATTGGCGTGCACCCTGTTGGCTCCTTAGTGAGGTTAAAGAGCGGTAAATTAGGTATTGTTAGCAAGATCAACCCTAAAGACCCCGTAAGCCCTCACGTTATGACCTTTTACAGCGTGACGTCGCAGCATTTCAATGAAGTGAAACGCGTTGATTTAAGTCAGTACGACGATGAGATTGTGTCAGGCGTTCGCCCCGAAGAGTTTAGTTTGAACTTACCAAAATTCTTTAAAGACGTTTTCATCAATCAGATGCCGCTGTAGAAAACACAGTTTAACCAGCGAGAGGCCCTTTTTTTAAAGGGCCTTTTTTGTATTTATTGTTAGTGTTTTTTGGAACTAACAGATAGTAATTACCAATCGGTTAATGCTGCCATAGTAAAAATCTCATCTTCGAAAGCAAGCACCACACGTTGCGCTTCAATATTGACGATTTGCACTCTATCGGCAATCCAGTCGCCCTCACCTATTTGACGGCCATTGACTCTCACCCATCTATCGGCAGGACGAGACGCATACATATGCGCGCTAAAGTTCATGGTAGGAAGTCGTGTTAACAAGCGAACGGGTAACTGATCTACACGGGGTAGTTCGTCTTTAACCGTCACCCTTGCTTGCTCTTCAGCGGGTGTATTATCTTGTGCCTTTGAGTCTAGCGCTTCAACGGCAGCATTAAAACGAGCCATGAGTTCTGGTGACACGGATACGTCAGATTGAGACGTAGCTTCATTTAATACTCTCCCTTCATAATTCCCTGAAGTCTCAGTTTGTCTTGTATCCATTGAAGAGCTACGCTCATATCCACTACTTGGCTCGGCGCTAGAACGTTGGGAGACGTCGTTATTGTAGCGATTCTGAGTACCTGTTGTGTTTGGGTTTGTATTTGTGATTGGGTTTGTATTTGGAACTGCACCTAAATCAGTATTTTGCGTTGCAGCTAAGTTGCCAACAGACTGGTTATTTACCATAGCGTTCGCTTGCGTGCCTTGCTGAGCTGCAACGCCGTTACTAACGTTGGCATTTACCGCTGTGTTAGCAGTTTCATTTAAACCTGCGCTTTGCCCACTTCCCTGAATGTTAGAAGATACCTGTTCACTTTTGTGGCTTGAAGTGCCTGGTGCTTCATTACTACTTTGCGTGGCCGTAAGCGCTGAAGCGCCTCCGCTTGCTTCAACCTGTGAAACTGAGCTTTCAGAGTCTGCCACCGGTACAGAAGCGGGTGCAGTTAGCATTGGCCACCAGCGTTTTGCCGTAGCGGCGGAAAAGCCAATGCATAAACCACCAAGAATAACGACGGCAAAAAGCGCAACTTGCTTGGTGTAAAGCTTCCATGCTGACGGAAGCCCTTCTACTGTGGGTAAAAACAAGCTTCGATTAAACTGCTCGTTTAGGGATTTATCAAATTTGGCGGTAGTGTCGTGCTCGCCCCGAAGCAAAGCTTGGGTCTGAGTTCTATGATGAACTGTCGGCGCTATTTCCACGGTTTGCTCAGGATCTATTTCTACCTCTTGCACGCCCATTTCAGACAAGCCCTGCACCATAGCATCGCTTGTCACTAAACCCGACTTTCTAATTTTAACTGGCCCATTTTGCTTGGTAATTTGAACAATCACCATACCGGGCACTAAATTTTCAATGGCGACGATATTAGACATACAAACTCCCTAACCCGTAGCCGAATATGATGGCCAAAACAAACGCCGATGCGAGATACCATTTACGCTGGCTTTGCACGCGCTGACTAACAACATCTTCACCTAGAATTTGCTCTGCCGCGGCCAAGAATATAGGCTTTTGCACAACCGCATGCTGCTTAGTAAAAGATAAGGTTAACGCCCGATCGCACAGCAAATTAATTACCCTTGGAATCCCACCAGTAATTTGATGCACCGCGCGCAATGTAGACTTACTGAAAATACTGATATCACCTTCAGCCACGCTTAAGCGGTGTGCTATGTAAGCACTGACTTCTGGCGCAGTTAAGGGCAGCAGATGATAACGAGCGGTAATGCGTTGAGCCAGCTGACGTAATTCATTACGCTTTAACAACTGCTGTAATTCAGGCTGACCTATCAATACCACCTTTAACAGTTTTTCACGATTCGTTTCTAGGTTGGTCAATAAACGAAGTTGTTCTAGTACTTCGGGCAACAGATGCTGCGCTTCATCAACCATTAGTACCGTATTCATGTCTGACTGATGATTCTCTGCTAACTTAGACAAAATCAAATCGGTGAAATACTTAAGGCTTGCTTTTTCAGGTGTATAAGCCAAGCCTAGCTCATCACAAACCGTTGCTAATAGCTCAAGGGCGGATAAGGTTGGATTCAAAATCATGGCTACCTGCGTATTATCGGGTAGCTGCTGCAACAGTTTTCTCGATACCGTTGTTTTTCCCGTGCCCACTTCTCCGGTGAGCATTACAAAACCACCGCTTTCTCTAAGGCCAAAGGTCAAATGGGCCAAAGCCTCTTTGTGCCTTGGGCTCATATACAAATAATCGGGGTTAGGCGCAATCGAAAAAGGATTGTCATTTAACCCGAAGTAGTTCAAATACATGGTTGCTGAAGCGCCTATCTGTTTTAATTTTTAACGACGATTAAACTACCAGACGCAACCTTGAAGTGAAAGCGCATAACGATGTGGCTACGAATTTTATTTGTAACATTGCTATACTGCGCCTCTGTTACCTTGGGAAGGTTGATTTTCGTTACACGTCAAAAGTCGATGTATTCCCAATCTAAAAAGTATTACTGACTAAAAAATCGTTGGAAGAGCATGCAAATATATCTCGTTGGTGGCGCAGTGCGTGACGCACTGTTAAACAGAAAGGTTGTTGAACGCGACTATGTCGTGGTGGGCGCCACGCCGGAAGAAATGCTCAGCCAAGGTTTTACCCAAGTAGGCAAAGACTTCCCTGTTTTTTTGCACCCTAAAACACAGGAAGAATACGCACTTGCACGTACAGAACGTAAGTCAGGAAAAGGTTACACCGGTTTTGTATGCGATGCGTCGAGCTCGGTCACGTTAGAAGAAGATTTGTTACGCAGGGACCTTACCGTTAACGCGATAGCGCAAGACAACCTTGGAAACCTTATCGACCCCTATGGTGGTAAAAAAGATTTAGAAAACCGCCTACTTCGCCACGTATCTGAAGCCTTTAGTGAAGACCCTTTACGCGTATTTCGCGTTGCTCGGTTTGCCACCCGCTATGCTTATTTGGGGTTTACTATCGCCACTGAAACCATGGCTCTTATGCAGTCTATGGCGCAAAGCGGCGAGCTAAGCACGCTAAGTGCAGAGCGGGTATGGCAAGAAACAAAGCGCAGTCTTTTAGAGAAAACACCGCATGTTTTTTTCACTGTATTAAACCAAGCCCATGGCCTCAATGACTGGTTTACTGAGCTTGAAAGAAACGTAGATACTGCTCTGGAAACGTTAAAAACGGCGGTAGCACTAGAAAAGGCTGAAAACGAAAGCGTTGTTAAATACACGGGTTCAGAAACCCCATTACCTGAAAGTAGCGATTCAGAAACCGCCAGGCTGATAACAAGGTTTACTGCCCTGCTCACTCACCTTAATGAGGAAGAAGCGAAACAGTTATGCAGTCGGCTCAAAGTGCAAAACCAAGTTAGTGAAATCGTCAGCCTTGCCTGCAAATTCAAAGGCTTTCTTTTGAACGCGCAGAACTCGCCCGCCGATTTACTTGCCCTGTTCAATGGCTGTGATGCGTGGCGTAGAGAGGAACGTTTCACATTATTACTTAGCGCTTTTGCGCCTTATGCTCATAACAAGGGCATAGATTGGCAACGCCAACGAAAGCGCATTGAAAATGCATTATCAGCCGCCAACCAAGTGAACGTGCAAGATATCATTGCCACGGGCGTTAAAGGCCCTGGAATAAAAGACGCGCTTAACCGGGCAAAGCTATCCGCTATTGCCTCTATTAATACATAATTGTGCTAAAGCAATGATCGAAAGAAAAACGTACGGACGCTTTCTCTCACCTTTAGCGTCACCACTTTTTTATTTACTTTTCACCGTTCTCCTTGCGCTTTTTGGTTGCACTGAAGAGACGCGCGTATTACCTGTTCACGAGTTTCGCTTTACCCAAGAGCCAGTGAGGAAAGCTGCGCTTTCGGAGGATGCCCGTCTTGCGGCATTCATTTTTGACGACTCCTCGGTGTCTGTTTGGGATGTTGATGAAAAACGAGAGCGCTACAAATGGCACAGTGACGTGCTTGATGAAGAGTCACTGCACCTCATTACGTTTTTCAAAGACAAGGCATGGTTAGCGCTCACAGGCTATTGGAGCACTACACTGATTAACTTGCACTCAGGTGATGTGGTAGGTAGTTGGCATTTTAGTGGTAAAGATCTCGGCGCCACAGCGTCATCAACTTCCCTATCTCACCATGGTGACAGCGCACTAGTTGGTATGACCGATGGTACCGTATTGCTACTAAATTTTGATAACGGCACTGCATTGCAATACCAGCACAATACAATGAAAGTGCTTCATGTCGGCTATTTTTCTGATGACTATGCGTTTTCTGGAGGGATAGATAAGCGCTGGTTTCTATGGGATTTAGACAAAAACGATGTGTTGCTGGAAAGGCAATATCGCAGTCGAGTTACCGCTTCAGTGCTAGACAATAGAGCTCAGCGAGCTTTTATATCCGATGCGCTGAACAGCCACGAAATTATTGATCTCGCCACCCATGAAGTGATGTCTGAACTACAATTTATGGAACGTTTCCGCTTTTTCCGAAAAGGGTTATTTTTAGAAAACGGTGACTACCTAATGACAACATCACCCAAATCAGTGGTAACGCTATGGCATGCTAACTCTGGCGAAGAGATAGCCTCATGGGAAATTAAACGCTACTCAAGCGAAGCCACCACTCACGCTATAACACTGAACGAGGATGGTGATGTTGTTACCCTCTCCTCTGATGGCGTGCTTCAAAGCTGGGATTACCGCGCACTGGTTACAGCACTGTGATATACCTAATGCCGATACCGTCCCTCACAGCCTTTTGTCCCACCTTTTTGCTAACAAGTTTTCGTTTACACCGCTGGAACATGTCGCTATTATCGAGCTTAGATTACAAATGTAATCCTTAACTGTATTTGTGCGTTCTTGTGCAACAGTTGCTCGCTAGTTATTCGTTGCTTGTTCGCAGCTCGTTAAATAACAACTTCAAAGCGCGCTGCGCTTTAAACAAACGATTCGCCCTTTTAAATGAAAAAATCTGGCATCGGCTTGGAGATTCTTAAGTGAAAAAAACAATAATAACGTACCTTATAACTTTAGCTTTTACCCTTGTAGTTAGTGGATGTGCAAGCCCCCCAACCGTCTACCTTTATGGCAAATATCTTGAGCCGTCCAAAGTTCAAGCCCTATCTGAACAGTTAACGGACCAAGGCTTGAATGTTGAAGTAAACGACTTTGATTTTCCTACATCCGTGTCTACAAATACGTTGCTCTATTCATTGCTGCTACAATCACCAGAAGCAATCGACAATACCACTAGCATCGCAGAGCATGCGGGTTACTCTATAAACCGTGTCCAATCGCTCACTCAAGGCAATCATTGGTATACTAAAAACTCTTTGGCGCTGTTCGTGTTTCCTGACGGCAATCGCCCCCACGGAACCCTCCTTGCCCAAGATCTTATCCATAGCTATATCGCCAATAGATGTGGTAACGGCCAGCGCCTCACGCTGTATAAAGACGGTACGTATACCCTCACACTTCAAACGCCCACATCTTCAGAAGATGTAAAGGGTAAATGGAAGTATCGCCAGTTTCCTTACCTAGAGCTTCAAGAACCTAATTCACCGTACGCCAACTACTACTTCGAAATTTCACGGGTTGAAAGTGAGGATAAAGTGAGTAAGCTCGATTTAACGCACTTGCACTTACTTAACGCCAACAGTACCAACCCGTTAGCGTCAGAATGTGTATTTACCTACGGAGTGCGAATTTAACGCCAGTTTTTCTCAATGTTTTGGTATAGCAATGCTACAATACGCCCCATTCATTTAGAGCGTTTTTTATACTATGACTTTCGAAGAACTCGAATTAGACGAAGCACTGTGTCACGCAGCTGCCGATATGGGGTTTGAAACCCCAACTAGCATTCAAGAACTGGTTATCCCGCATGCGTTGGATGGACGAGATATCTTGGCCTCTGCTCCTACAGGTACTGGTAAAACAGCCGCTTTCTTATTGCCTGCATGCCAGTTTTTACTTGATTATCCGCGCAGACAGCCTGGTGCTACACGTATTTTGATCCTAACGCCTACCCGCGAATTAGCGCTACAGGTTTATGAACAAGCCCGAGCCATAACAAAGCATACACAAATTGTGTGCGGGGTAATAACCGGTGGTATTAACTACGGTACCGATAAAGAAACCTTAAGCAAGAATCTCGATATTCTTGTGGCCACGCCAGGTCGTTTGCTTGAGCATATCGAAAAAGAAGCCGCAGATTGCCGTGATATCGAGTGTTTGATCCTTGACGAAGCTGACCGCATGTTAGATATGGGTTTCTCAACGGTAGTTAACCAAATTGCTGCCGAAGCGCGCTGGCGCAAGCAAAACTTATTGTTCTCTGCCACGCTTGAAGGCAAAGGCGTTAAGACTTTCGCTCATGACATTCTTAATAATCCTGAAGTGATTGAAGCGAACCCATCGCGCAAAGAGAAGAACAAAATTCATCAGTGGTATCACCTTGCTGACGACATGAATCACAAGCAAGCATTGCTGGTGAATATTTTGAAGCAAGAAACAACGACGTCAGCGGTTGTGTTTGTTAAAACCCGCGAACGCCTGCAAATGCTTAAGGACTTCTTAGCCTCGAAAGATATTCCAGTGTGCTGGCTACAGGGTGAAATGCCACAAGACAAACGTATTGCAGCGCTAGCCCGTTTCAAAAGTGGTGAAGTACCTATCTTGCTGGCAACGGATGTTGCGGCCCGCGGTATTGATGTGCCTAACGTGAGCCATGTTATTAACTTCGACATGCCGCGCAAAGCCGACGTTTATGTTCACCGCATTGGCAGAACCGGCCGCGCTGGCGCCAAAGGTACTGCAATATCTTTGGTTGAGGCCCACGATTTTGACATGGTAGCCAAAACCGCACGTTACATGGGCGAACCACTTAAAGCTCGCGTTATTGACGAGCTACGCCCTAAAAACAAAACGCCTAAGATTGGCCCCAAAAAGAAAAAAGTAAAGGCCAAAGACAAAGCCAAGGCAAAAGCTAAGCCTAAAAAGAAAAAGTAAAACTCGAGCACTTAGAGGGTGAGCGATGCGATGGCCGAAGGTTGGGAGTGGCTTTCGCAAACACGCGGTAAACACATCCATGTGCGCTCCGCTGCCGCATCCCTGCGGCAGAGGGTTTGCTCAAACCACTCCCAACCTTCGTCCTGAATAACCTAAAGTAACCCGATGAATGTGCTCGAGCTTATTTCAGGAGCAAAGAAAAAACGAGGAGTCTGGCACAATGAAATTCCCAGAAAAAATTGTTTTAGCCACAGGTAATCAAGGCAAGGTGCGAGAGTTTGCATCCTTATTTGCAGATTACGGCGTAGACGTTGTGGCGCAAAAAGAATTAGGTGTATCTGATGTGCCTGAAACAGGCACAACATTCGTTGAAAATGCCATTATTAAAGCGCGTCATGCGGCACAAGTAACAGGCCTTCCTGCTATTGCTGACGACTCAGGCTTAGTAGTCGACGCCCTTGGCGGTGCACCCGGTATCTATTCAGCCCGCTATGCTGGCGCTGATGCAACTGATGACACCAATATTGACAAGCTATTAGCTGCCCTAGATGGCGAAACCCAGCGTAAAGCGCATTTCTTCTGTACATTAGTGTTTATGCGCCATGCTGACGACCCTGTGCCATTAGTTAGTCAAGGCAAGTGGCAAGGTGAAATTTTAACTGCTCGCTCTGGTAACGACGGTTTTGGTTACGACCCGGTATTTCACGTGCCAACTCATGGCTGCACAGCTGCAGAATTGGAGAAAGCCGAAAAGAACCGTATTAGCCATCGCGGCAACGCCTTAGCGATTTTGCTTGATAATATGAGAGCGACTTTTGCGTAATCCACCGCTTAGCCTTTATATCCACATTCCTTGGTGTGTTCAAAAGTGTCCGTACTGTGACTTTAACTCTCACGGGCTTAAATCTGATTTACCCGAGAAAGAATATGTGGCGCACCTGCTGGACGATTTAGCCATTGATGCCAAACGCATTGGCGACCGCCCTGTCGAGACAATCTTTATAGGCGGTGGCACGCCCAGTTTGTTTTCAAGCGAGGCCATGGCTGACATCTTAAACGGCGTCAAACAGCGGGTTAACTTAAGCGACACTGCTGAAATAACCATGGAAGCCAACCCAGGCACCGTCGAGGCAGGTAAGTTTGCGGGCTTTTATCAGGCAGGCGTAAACCGAATATCGGTGGGCATTCAAAGCTTTCAGCCGAAGCATTTAAAAGTGCTAGGCCGTATTCACAATGAAAGCCAAGCTGAAAATGCGGTAAAACAAGCACACAGCGCGGGACTTCCCACGTTTAATTTAGATCTCATGCATGGTCTACCTGAACAAAGCGTAGAGAATGCTATGGCAGATTTGAAGCAAGGCATTGAGCTCGATCCTTACCACTTGTCGTGGTACCAGCTTACCATCGAGCCAAACACGCCTTTCTATTCAAAACCACCAGAGCTACCTGACGACGACATTCTGTGGGAAATACAGGAAAAAGGCCACAGCCTCTTAGAGCGTGCAGGCTATCACCAGTACGAAATTTCAGGCTACGCCAAAGCCGGGCACCAATGCCGCCATAACCTGAATTACTGGCGTTTTGGCGATTACTTAGGTATTGGATGCGGTGCGCACGGGAAGATTACCGATGCCGCTAACGGCACAATTCATCGTACCGTTAAAGTGAAGCATCCAAGAGGCTATATGGAAATGAGCCGCCCGTATTTAGATACGCAAACGCTGGTTAGTGCAGACGACCTACCGTTTGAGTTTTTTATGAATAGGTTTCGTTTAGTTGAGCCTTGCCCGATGAGTGATTTTAGTGACTTCACAGGTACTGAGTTAATGGATGACGTTAAACGCGCACTGTCTGATGCTCATCACCAAGGGCTGCTTTCTATTTCAGATAGTCACTGGCAGGTAACTGCTAAAGGACGTAGATATCTCAACTCTCTGCTGTCGTGCTTCGTATAATCTTGCCCATTTGAGCCAACCAAAAAGCTAGATCAAAAAAGCCTGCTCACGCAGGCTTTTCAGTCTTTAACCAGAATTAGTACACGTAATACTTATTTCAACTAGTTTTCACTCTTATCATGTCGCGTAATGATATTGTAAGGCTTGAATGCAGGCACACTTGCTCGAAGGTTTTCTTCCGCTACGTCTAAGCGTTTGAGCTTTTCACAAAACCACTCTGCCTTTTTACGCAATGTCGTAGCTTTATCACCCACATCAAGATGCTCGCCCACGTTATTAAGCTGACGAGTAATTTCCGCTACTTTCTCTTGATTTACTTCGCCACTTCCGGTGTTAATGCCGCTGATTGCCGATAATATACCGCCTACTGAGGTAGAAATTGCTTCCTCAAGCTGCGCTTCAATTTCACTATCCACGAATTCATCAACGCTTTCCAGTGATCCTGGGCCAATAAAATAATGATTACTGGCATGCCTGAATTTATCTTTCACACGGTTTTGAACTCGCTTCATAGCAGCATTCAAACGCTCGTAGCTGTCGTGATCACTGCCTACTAGGCCTAGGTAAACATGCTCAATGGTATCAATAGCTAAATCTACACCTTCAGTGGCCAAAATAATCATTTTTGGTACTACATAGTGTAACCCTGAAGAATACTCTTCTAGCCACTGCCGTTCTTGCTCATTCAAGGTTTGCCAACGTCCACCTACAAATAGCTGGTTTTGGTCATTAATCTGAACTACGGTGCGGGTTTTATCCATTACGCGAAGCTGTTCGTTATTAACGGCAATACCGTAAGCAAAATCGATATTACAGGTATATTCAGCCTGCGCCGATGTGCTAAGTCCAGCGAATAAACAAATTGTAAAAAGGGCAGCCTTAAGGCTCGATATCATTTTCATACCAACATTGTGGCTAGCTTACTGGGAAATAAAAAGCCATCATGAGTCTAACGTGCTAAAAATCAGGTTGAACATGTCGATATTATCAATCTACTCAAAACGCAGCTTGATACTAGGTCCTGTAGACTTTTGTTATTCACCAAAGGTCAACAGGCTCTAAGCAAGAGTGTCGATTTTCTTTAAAATTGACGTTCAAACCAAAAAAACAAAGCACGCATTATAGAGCGTGCTTTGTTGATAAAAAGTCTAAGGGTCAGATACTAGACGAAAGACTAATACGAAGCGGTGTAGATCTTTATCTACACCTATTCGTTGGTGTAGGTGCGCACCAGTCGAACGTAAATGAAACGGTCTTTCTCTTTAATCGAATGGCTCGCATTAAAGAACGCGACAACCCAGGCTCTGTCTGGATCATCTGCCGAAGGGGTAGAAGTCCAAAAATCATCTGGCGGCGTTGCAGGAAAAAGCGAGCTATTAATCGCCGGGCGTACGCAGTCGCGTTCCGTTAAGGTGGCCAACTCTTTAACGTTGGGCAAGCGCCATCCTAGCAGGTCTTCGTTACTCGCCTGCTGCGCAAGTTGTAGCGCCTGCTGCCACGTATACTTCACCGCTTCACCACTGCATGTTGAGCCGTCCCAAGTTTGCCCTTCGGAACATCGTCTCCATACTAAATCTGTGGTGGTATCCAACAAAGTGCTGGTAGTCACTGCTTCAAAATTATCGTTGGGCGTGGTTTCTAGTCCATCAGACAAGCACTCTTGAGCGAAAGCTGAAAGCGATGCACTAGCAAGCAACGTCGAGGCTGCAACCATTTTGAGTGTAGTTAGCACTGCGCTTTTCAGTACGCGTTGAGCGGATTTATTAACTTTATTGCTCATGACTATCTCCCTGCTCTTACAAGACGAACACGCGCCGCTGATGACTTATTAAGAAAGTTATCGACACCTGAATCAAAATCCAATGCCCACGCATTTTGTGCATCATCACTGTTTACCCCATCAGCACTTGGCACTGAGGTCCAATACCATAGGGGCTCGGTAGAGACTGCACCGGTGTTAGGAAAGTAATCTTCATCAATGGCCACGTCGTCGGCAATGCCTAAATGCATTAACGAAAAGAGTTCATGGTGAGTAGGTAGCCGCCAGTCGTAAAAACCACACAGCCCCTGTGCGTTAACCGCCTGTACATATGCAGAGGTATTACAGCTGGTTAATAAGCACGTTGCATTCGCGCCTGTCTGGTCGCCCTCAAAACCGCCATTTACCTCTTCGCTGTACCAAGAATAGGTGTAGTCTTTATCTTGAAATGCTCCATCGTCAGTTTTAACTTCCCACACCAATCCGGTGACATTGTCACGAACGCACGACCACGTATCTGCGCTGGCGTCTTGTTCGTCGCCATTGGCATTTAAACGGGTAAAGTCGAAGCCGGCTTTACCACGCCCAGCTTTTTCAATTAAGCCGTTCTGTTCAATAATATCAGCTCCGCGTTGTCCGTCTTGGCCAGGAAAATCATTTTGCTGCGCCTCTGTTAACGCATTATTTGTGGCTTGCTGCAAAAATCCCGTGTCGTTCAATAGCGGCGTCGGCATGGGGCGTATTCTAACGTTAATGGTGTCTTCAACACTGTTGTTGTTAGCGTCTGTTACAGTAAGTGTATAGGCCACCACAGTCGCGGTAGATACGGAAGGGGCAATAGCAAACGTTGATAGTGCATCGTTGTCATCTACCGGGCGAGCTGCCACTCCGGTGTTTGCCCCATTGTTAGATGTAACGTTGTTACTGCGCTCCCAAGAATAAGTAAGCGGTAAAGCACTGGGAATACTGGTGCTTGCTTCACCATCCAAAATAACCACCTCACCACTGAAAACGCCTTGCGAGAAGCCTGCATCAACCACAGGCAGTGTCTCGGTTTCAGACTGCACTGAGATTGTCACTGTGTCTACGTCTGTTGCACCTTCGCTATCAGTTACTTCAAGTTGAAAAGTGAGTTCCTGAGACTCGTTAGCGATAGGCGTAGTAATTGTTAAGGTAGAAAGGTTCGTTTCCACCCCCGTAATGACGTTAGTGCCGCTGGTTTGAGACCAAACATAATCGGCAATTTCGCCATCAGACGTAGATGAGTCAGTATCGCTGCTTCCCGTGCCATCAAAAATAATTTCAACGCCGCCTGGGAAAGTATTCGCTGGCAGACCTTCCCACGCAGGCACATCAATACTTGCTTCCGGCGCTATGTTTACCGGCGCAACAGTAATTACCGTGAAGTCACTAGCGGTATTACCGCTTTGATCGTTTACCGAGACGGTAAGCGTGTATTCAGTGGCGCTATTAACTAACGGCGCGACGAAGCTCGCTGCAGAAGCGCTGGTGTCTTCATGTGTAATGGTCAGCGATGGAGACGCGCTCCAGTTGTACGTGTACGTGCCATCACCACCACTCACTTGTGCACTTAGTGAATAGGTCACGCCTTCCGTTACAGTAGCGTTAGCGCCTGCATTAACAACTAAGTTGCCATTGCCTGATCCCCCACCACTAGAGTCACCATCTCCGCCTCCGCCACCACCGCAGGCTGCTAGAATGAAAGCACCACCAATAACTGCAAGCCCGCGTATTACGGTGCGAGGAAGGTAGCTTGAAAATGAAGACGAACTTGATTGCATACGTACTCCCATCGCACTCTGTGCCGCTGTTCTATGCTCAGTGCGAGTAAAAACTTGATGTAGATAGAACCGCAAGATAAACAATATACTCTCACGGGTTACACGTAGCGGTTATAAGAAGGTTTTCTTTGCTCTATCTGATTGTGAGCTTGCTTCTTGCGCTTCAGACACTGTTACTTGTAGCGCTTCTAGCTGCTTTTTACCTACCGCTACATCAGTCATGTCGTAAATCATCATACTGATAAAATCCACCTTGCCCGTCGCAGAAGTAAGAGGAGAAAGTGTAATGTTTTGGTACATGAATGACTCACTACCTGTAATCGGCCGGTAGTTTGGAAACTTGAACAAATAAGGGCGTTGTTCCCATGTCATAAAGGCACGGGTTTTTAGGTCGAAAACGGGCTTAGCTTTCTTAATAAACCAGTCTTGTTTGATTGCGGGAAATAACGAAAATAACGTTTTGTCTCTTACTTCACTCGGCAAAAGCCCACTGTGACTTTCCATAAAACCGTTCCACACTTGCACTGTGAAGTTGCGGTCTAGTACGACAATGCCAACGTCTACCGTTTGTAGCATGTCCATCATCCAGTGAAATTCTTGTAACTCATCTAAATGCTGGCTCATTAAAAATCCTCCAACAAGTGGGCGAGTTTAGAATTCATCATTTTCATAGACTCTTCCGTGAACAACAAAATCAAATCACACTGAACATTGTAGCCTTCCAAGCCATAGCTAAGCTCTATCGCCAAGGTTCGCTTCCACTTTATTTGATTCATGCTAATAATTTCAGTGATAGCACGATGTTGACCAAGTACGATAGGATGGCCTTGGCTGAAGTTAATGTCCATTTGATGGGCCAGTCCTGTTAAACAGGTGCCAATCAAAATACTCGCAGCATCCATAAGCAGCTCTAACTGAAGCTGGTCGTCAACTTCGCCTTCTACATTGAGTATTTTAGCCACGTCGTCAAAGCTTGAGTCGCTCAAAATACACAACGCCTCACCACTAACACCTGGCCCTAAGAAGCCTTGGCATACCGCAGTAACTTGCTCATGGCTCTCAATATCAGAAAGCATCATGTGAAGTTCAGACACTTCAATTAAATTAACGTTGGGAATAGGCAGTTCAACAAACACGTTCATGGTGCGGGCTAAATGATCCCCCGCTTGCCCCATGGCTATGTTAGTGATTTCTTGGTAACAATCGCGAATTTCAGGGTCTAGCGGTGAAACTTCTTCCGGCTCTTCCTCTTCAACATGAAGAATGTTGAATTTATCTAGTACCTCGGCCAGCTTCTTAGGATCCACCGGCTTTCGAATAAAGTCCAAAGCGCCAAGCGATGTCACTCTTTCATGAGCTTCAGGCTGAATATCACCAGACACAACAATAACTTTGGTTTTAAGACCTTGTTTCTGAATTGCTTCTAATGTGCCGTACCCATCTAAAACGGGCATATTGAGGTCGAGCAATAGAAGATCGCCCTTTCCTTCAGCGAGCGCCGATAGAGCATCTTGACCATTCTTCGCAAAATGTACGGCCACTTCCCAATCTTGAGGAAGGCATTTAGCCACTTGCTTGCGCGCAACTAACGAGTCGTCACATACGAGTACAGAAAACATTAAGTTCTTTTACCACCTAGCTTTTGAAACCAGCTACCGCCGGTATTTTCTAGCAATTTCAATTGTATCGGCACAACTACTGTGAACTGAAGTAACGATTTGAGTTAACTTACACTTCGCAGTAACCCGGTTACTTTTTGTTTGAATAGATACCATATATATAGTGATACGAAACACCTCACTAAGAAATAGCACTTTTGGGGAATATTGCCAGCACGTTTTTACTCACAAACATCACGGCGCGTTGATTCTTTGCTACGCGTTTTTACAGCAGCTTGTGCACCTTTTAGTCAAGGCGGGTGATTGCAGGCTTGGTCAGACTAAATCACAGCGAATAGATAGAACGCCAAGATACGAGAAAAGCTCTCAAACAAAGAAACCAAAAATGACAGGTAGTGCCAACGCAGTAAATATACCATTTACACAAAGACCTAGAGTCGCCATCGCCGCCACGTCTTCCCCCATTTGAATAGCTTTGGCTGTACCAATTGCGTGGGCCACCGTGCCCATAGCAATACCTTGCGCCTGTCGATTTTGTACATTGAGGATCGCAAACACACCAGTAGCCACAATGGCTCCAACTACACCCGTCACAATGACAAAAACGGCAGCCAATGCGGGAATGCCGCCAACCTGTGCACTCGACTCCATAGCAAGGGGCGTGGTGATTGATTTAGCTAACATGGTAATTTGTATTGCACGCGGTGCATCTAGTGCAAACAAAGTAAGCCACGCGGTGAAAGGCGCGAGTATGCCACCAAAAGCAATACTCGCCATTAACCGCCAGCCGTAGTGCTTTAGCTTTTGCCATTGTCTGTAAATGGGTAGTGCTAATGCCACAGTGATAGGCCCTAGCAACCAATGCAACAAAGAAGCCGCCTGTTGATACTCAGTAACCCCTGTTTCAGTTAAATAAAGGCCAGCTGACACAATCAGCGCGGTAACGACAATGGGATGCGCTAGCGGGTGACCTTTGCATTTTTTGTTTACCCAAAGAGCAATAATGTAGCCAATTATTGAAACGCTAAGCCACAATAACCCCGTTAAGCTAAATGCTTGATGTAGAGCCTCCTTCATTCTTGCTTTCCACCCTTGCTTGCCACATCTGAGCCGCTGCCGCTTTTGCTGTTAAACAATTGCTGCGAAAACCAAGCGGTTATCCCTAAACTTATCGAGGTCGTTACAATAATCGCGATAGCAATGGCAAGTGCATTGGACTGAATGTCAGCCCAATAAATAGATACGCCAAGTACGGCTGGAATAAACAGTAAGGACATATGCTTCAAGGGAAAAGTAACAAAGCGCGCCGTGTGAACCTCAAGCTGAGGAAAAAGAAAAAGCATCGCGAGTAAAAGGAATAAGCCCATTAATGGCCCTGGAATAGGAAGGGTACTCACACTAACGACAACTAGCCCAAGATAATAAGCAGCAAATACTAAAACTGCGCCCACTATCATGTTTCTTACATCTCGCACTATCGCTCCTTATTAGGCCTTGCAGGTCCTAGTACTTATTCCCAAAATTCAGTGAGTAAGTGTAACGATAAGCGAGTTAGACCACCAGCAGTACCATGGTCGTATAGTAGAATGTTGCACTGAAATGCGCTTTGACGTTCAGTCTGTCAGCCAAAACTGATAGTAATACTTGTGAGTAATCTTGAACGCTTCGCCACCTTGCATGACAACTCGCTGCTGATTGAGTTTTTGCTCCAGGTGCGCGATATGTTTTGCGTTGACCGCCACAGAGCGGTTACAGCGTTTAAAATTCTGCTCTCCCAAACGCTTAAGTAATTCACACAAGGTTGTGCGGACAACGTAGCTTTCTGATAGCGTTTGAACACACATGTAGTCACCTGCAGCTTCAATCCATTTAATCTCTGCTGGATTTAAACAACACCACCCGTTTTCAGCGCGTATCCCTACAACATTTGGCTGAACACTTTTGTTCAATTGCTGGCGCAATGTAGCTAAAAGCGCAGGTTCAGACACCCCATATTGTTCACAAAGTCCCTTTACCAGCATATTGAATTGAAAGTCCCGTTCATAAAAATGGTACTTGGTTTTGACATGCTCTATAGCGTTTAATACTTGGGGTTCTTCAAGTGGTGATTTAACAAATCCTGACGCGTTATGAGAAAAGGCTAACAGCGCTTCTTCGTCTTTGTTTCCTACTGCAAGCCAATACCGTGATGCAAGGTTTCGACTTGACTGAGAGACTGAATAGAAACCGATGGACTGAGGATATTTCTCTGCTAAGGCAAGACAATGGCCTACCGATTGCGCGCCATAAACGTGACTGAATACGTCTAGCTTTTCTAGCATTTCGCAAAGTGAGTTTTGCATAGAAACAGAGTGTAAAAAAACCAGTGCGATCATCTGCGATCCCTTGCAAGTGCAAGCAGTAATAGCTGTCAGCGTTATTTATCCCAGTCTTAATAAGTGATGGGATGTAGACAGCGAAAAGTAAAAATAAGCGAAAAAGGGGCTAAAAGCTGCATAGCCCAATCGCCAGGGTAGAAAACTCTTCATTAGCGTTTTGCTGTTAGTACACTAGGGCTAGCATTAATGCGACGAGCAATCAGCTGTGCGTTTTTAGATGCATTATGAGTAAGTGCAAAAGTAAGCATGTCTTGCCCGTTGCACACTAATCCTTCATGGATATATCGCATTTTAAAACCCGTCGCTTTCACGGCGCGATGCAATCGCAAACGGCTATCGCTTTTTACCGCTTCACACACTGCAATTAAGTTTTTTTCTACATACTTGGGATACGGGGCGGCATTCGCTACTGTTGCAGTAAGCGACAAGGTTATTCCTAGTAAAGCAAGTTGGGTAACACGGCGTGACATAAACATAACAAGTTCCTCTGATAATATTCGGCAACGCGGTGACTACCTCTTTTGTCCCCGCACCATTAAATTAGTGAAACTTTGTAAAATTCACGCTATAAAAACGTTAAAGCACCGCTATTTGAGACGTTGCGACAAGTACACAAAAGCTAAGGTTTAATAATCGGTCTAAACTGTTATTAGTCGTACTTAACACACACTTTGCAACATTCTTATAAATGCATACATTGCAAAGTGGAAAATCATAAGCAAATACTCTTGCCCGCCTAGCGGTGCAGACAATAATCTAATTTCTTAACACGTATTCAAGGAAGAGCCATGTTAGAGCAGCAACAGTACCACCTTATTAGAGAGCATATGCAGCCTGGTGACATCATCGCATTTGGTGGCAATAGCCTATTTTCTCGTTGGACCAAACTCACTACACGCTCTGCGGTAACGCATGTGGCAATAGTTATGCAAACGAAGATGCGCGATGAAGATTCTAATCGATATTTTAATCAAGTCATGGAAGCTACATCGTATAAAGGAAAGCGAGGGGTAATGACCAATAGACTAAGCGAGCGTGTAGCATCTTATGACGGTGATATTTGGTGGCTGCCCTTGTCTAGCGCGTCAAGAAGTATCTTTGAGCAAAATAAGCGAGACTTCTTTAACTTCATGTTTGAACAAGACGGGAAACCTTACGACGTGCTACAGCTATTCGGCTCAGCAGTGGACGCGATTGATGAACATCCCCTGTTCGGCAGCATAAGCTACAATCAAGAAGACTTTAATAGCTGGTTCTGTTCAGAGTTAATTGCTGAGGGGTTGGAGACTGCAGGTGTTGTAAGTGGCGTAAATGCATCGGAAGTCACGCCAGTGGACATCTGCCAGTTTAACATTTTCAAAAAGCGTTACGTACAGCTTAAAGGAAAAGGAAGGGTAATTGGAGGGTTCAATTCACTCAAGGCAGATAACTGGGGCCAGATTGCCTAACCCCATTAATTAAAAACACATCTACCCCAATATGGGGTAAGGTGTGTTTTAGAAAATGCTGTCTTGGTGAATCTTAATAAACATGCTCGTCCCAATTTTAGAGTAATCAATTTTATACTCTTTCCCATTTAGGGTTTGTACGAACAATAATGTTTTTTCGTCGCCAAACACATCGCTAGTAGTTACATCTACTAGTTCCATGTCCATCATCTTGGCATCGCGCTTGTTTTCAGGCACTTTGCCTTCGTACTGCTTAATACCTTTATAAGTAACAAGAATTGGCGGATGTTCATCACCATTGATCACCAATAGATCTAATTTTCTTATTTTATGAATGATGGTATTTCGACCACTTGTAATGAAGGGTTTTTCAGTCATTCTCATCTCCGCGACCGCTCACCTGCTTTATAGTTATTAACAAAGAATGTAAGTGATTGAGTTTATCACGATGTTAACAATCAGCACATAAGCATTTGGTTGATATATGTGTGCAAAGTATAAACATAAATTACACAAAATGAGCAATAAATCGCTAATTTTTGCGTGTAGTGTGTGTTTTTACAAATTGCTCGTCGGTTAAACTGCGCAAAAATGCAACCAACGCCGCCTTTTCATCTTCAGAAATCGCAAAGCCTTTTATGAACGGACTGCGGTAAGGGTTAGGGCTTTCAGCCAGATTTCCCCCACGAGCATAAAACTCAATGACTTCATCAAGGGTGGCAATGCTGCCATCATGCATGTAAGGCGCAGTAAGGGCAATATTGCGCAAAGTAGGTGCTCTAAACTTCCCCATGTCTTGTTTATTGTGGGTAACGCTGTAAAGTCCCATGTCCGATTCCGGATAACTGCCCTTACCATCTTCGTTATACAGGCCAGTGTTGTGGAAAGGCTGAGCCGCAAAAGGTTGAAAACTATGCTTCGACGATTGAGTGAAGTTCAGACCTCCGTGGCAGTGAAAGCACTCAGTGCGTTCTGAAAAAAACAGATTCAAACCTTCAAGCTGCTGGGCGGTTAGTGCATCGTCATCTTGAGCGTAAGCATAGTTATCAAAAGCACTATTAAACGACACTAAGCTTCTTACGTAGCTAGCGAGCGCCTTTACGATATTATTTAAATTGGGTGTGTCATCACCATAAGCCGCTTCAAACAGCGCTCGATATTCGCTGCCCTCAAAGCGCTTTAATATACGCTTTTCATTTCCCGTTACGCCCATTTCCACCGGATGTTCGTTGAAAAGCGGGATCATCAGCTGTTTTTCTATACTTTCTAAGTTGTTATGCGCCCAAGTGAAGGATGCATTGTAAGCCACGTTTACTAGCGCTAATGCGTTACGGTTTAGCGCGTCTCCATTCGCGCCTACTGAAACCGTCTTAGGTTCAGAGAAAGCATGCTCTGGTTCATGGCAGCTGCTGCATGAAACCGTGTTGTTAGCACTTAAGCCCTTATCAAAGAAAAGCTTCTCTCCCAAAATTACGCTTTCTTCGGTCACAGGATTGTCTGCGGGAACGGGAGGCGGTGGAATATTGTGAGGCAAATTCCAAGTGTAAGGCGTGGGCGATTTACTGCACGCTCCTAAAATCATTACAACAAGAGCGATAATTGCCGCCTTGAAAGCGAGCAGAGCTCGCCTTCTAGTGCAAATTAAAAGTGCCGCTACTGCCACTTAATCCAAGGCCTGTGCACTAAATTCTGAATAAGCTTTTTACAGGGCTCAGTTTCAGGAGACTCGAACATACAACTTGGCGCTTCGTTTATATCAACTTGCGCGACAATGTTAGACACCGATACTTCCAAATCTAAATCAGTATCAAGCTGGGTCATCGGCAGAATAAACTCCACCCGGTTTGTGAAAGCACACGATTTTTCAGGTGGCCTGACTGCTGATTCAGAATCGCAACCCACGCTACCTAAATGATAAGACCATTTGCGTGTTTCCTCTGAGCCTTTAGATACATCCAGTCGCAAAAACTTATGACCGTTTTGCCAGCTCCAAAACATTGTACTGTCATTCAATGGCGAAGGCTGTGTAAGCGGGTTAGCGTGATTATCGTCGAAGGGAAGACCCATAGTGAAGCGCAAGTTTGTGGACAGCTTTAAAAGCTCTTCCGATACATCTAATACAATTTTGCTATTGGCATCATCAGGATTGTTGCACTTATTGTGAAACTTTAGCAATGCTATATTCGGCGTCTGCCATTGGGTTTGTTTAAACTTAACCCGCTGCCACTTCCCATCAATGCGCACTTCTGGCTTGCTAAGGTAAAAACCGAAGTAGTCTATATTCCATCGCTGTTGTCCAATACTCATGATCATTGGACATGCCCCCGTATCGACTCCCACCAACTTAAACGGGATTTCACCAGGCTCTCTTCCTTTGAGGTTAATGACATCACAGCCGGTTAACGATACTAGCGCCGCAAAGAGTAACGAAGGCATGACACTCATGCGAAAAGGCATTTTCATTTACGTATGTACTTCCTTTGGATATCTGGTAGTTTTTTTATACAAACTACCTTTTTCTAATTACACACTTGTGCGGACGACAAGATGAATGCATTCCCATTAACACTAATAGTGCTGCTTTTAGCATTTGTGAGTCAAGGTGCACAAGCACACACAGACCATGACAAAGCGCGTTTTGTTGCCGAAGACGGCGTGGACGCGGGCAAGTGTGACAACCGTTTCAGGCCCTGTAAAACGTTGAGCTATGCCGCGCGACAGGCCAATAAAGGCGACAAAATTCTCGTTGCTGAAGGCCAATATTATTTCGACAACGCTCAGCATGCACAAGTTCTAAACGACAGTCTTTTACCAGTATTAGGAGGCTTTTCTCGTGAAGATCATTACCAGGCACAGAAGCCTGCTTTGCACAAAACTACACTAGTTAATGTGCCTATCTATTTATCAGAAGCCCTTTATGAAAAAGGGTTCGACAGTATAACTGACGGAAAAGCCGCGTCTTCCCTTCAAACACAGGCATCATCGCACATGGTTCTTAGTTCCGAAGTCAGTGCAAATGAAGCTTGCACAGATGGAACGGCTGCCGACTTCCCATGCAGCAATATCGAACTACTCTCTAACGTACCTGTTAACGTGTTGTCGTCGGTATCAAATAGTACCAACGATATTTGGGGGCACGTCGATTTAAACAACCGTAGAGAATATGCCATTGTTGGCATGCAGGCCAGCATTGCCGTTGTAGATGTAACCGAGCCAACAGCGCCGGTAGTAGTGGGTGAAATTACCGGTCAAAGTACGACATGGCGCGACATTAAGGTCTATCAGTATTTCGATAGCGCTGCGGGGCGTTTTAAAGCGTACGCCTATGCCAGCGCCGACAGCGTAACAGAAGGTTTTACCATCATTGACCTTAACGACCTCCCTAATGGTATTAGCTTAACGAAGCGGATTAACGACGATAACCGTGCACACAATATCTACATCTCAAACGTAGATTACACGCTAAACACACCGTTAAATGACGCTGCGCCTCAGCTACATTTGGTTGGTCAGGATAGTAACGGCGGAGCCTTTCGTTCATATACGCTAACCTCACCTCAAACACCAACCGCGTCTTACATACCTAGCGGTCTTACACGTGCCGACTATACGCATGATGCGTCATCTATGCGCGTTACCGACGCAAGAGCGCAAACTGACTGTGTGAATGCTACGGCTGATGGATGTACGGTTATGCTTGACTTCAATGAAGATGCAATGCGCCTTTGGGATCACACGAACACAAATAGTACCTCTGAACTAAGTAGTATTAGTTATAACGAGGTTGCCTACACCCATAGCGGTTGGTTTAGTGAAGACAAGCAATATGCCTTTGTTCACGATGAGTTGGACGAGCGAAACTTCAGCTTAAATACCCGGGTTATGATTTTTGATATTTCATCACTCACAACACCTGTGCTTGCCAGCATTTGGACCAGTGACAACGGCACTATCGATCACAACGGCTACGTAAGAGGTAACCGCTACTATATGTCTAACTATGAGCGTGGCTTAACGGTACTAGACATTTCAGATCCTACCGCGCCTGTAGAAGCTGGCTTTTTCGACACCTACCCTGCTTTTAACAGCACCAACTTTAATGGTGCGTGGGGCGTATACCCGTTTCTACCTAGCGGTAATATTTTGGTTAGTGATATTCAGCGCGGTTTGTTTGTATTAAAAGACAATACGTTAAGCGCAACAACAGTTGCGGCCTTCTCTCAGGCTAATTATGAAACGGATGCTGATACAACCTTAAGCCTTCCTGTTAATAAGACAGGTACCGAGGCTATGACAGTTGCGTATGAAGTAATAGCGGGTTCAGCCACCAGCAGCGATGTAATGTTAGCGTCTGGAGAACTCAGTTGGGGTGCGGATGAATCACAAGCTAAAAATATCACGTTAAGCATCGGTGCTAATGAAAATACTGAAAGCAATGAAGTATTTTTCGTCAGATTATTTAACCCACAAGGAGGAGGCATCACCTCTGGTAGCGGCTATGCTCAAGTCACTATTAACGGTACTGCACAGCAAGGAAAAATTGAATTAAGCACTGGCGAACGCACTATTTTAGAGACTGACTCTGAACTTGCGTTAAACATTGTTCGCCAAGGCGGAAGTGAAGGCGAAGTAAGTGTGAACTATTCACTGGAAAGCGGCACAGCAGTGAGCGATGAAGACTTTGTCAGCCAAAGCGGCACGCTAACTTGGAGCGACGGCGATACCAGTTCGAAGACTATAAATATAGCGCTTATTAACGATACTACCGAAGAAGACAACGAACGATTTCGTTTAGTACTTGCTGCACAAGACACAAATCTTCTAGGTGGTGTGGTAGAAACGCTGATTACGATAAAAGACGATGAGAGCAATCAAGCCCCTGTGGTAAACGCAGGAACAGATGTTGAAACCGATGTAAGAGCCAGCGTTGAATTAACGGGAAGCGCCCAAGACCCCGAAGGCGCGTTAACAAGCGTAGAATGGACGCAAACCGCCGGCGACACGGTTACCATCAGAAATGCAGATACATTAACCATGTCTTTTACCGCCCCATCATCTCAAAGCAATTTAACTTTTTCGTTAACTGCAACCGATGAGTTTGGAGTTAGCGCCAGCGACACCGTTACTGTTACCGTAAACGAAAGTGTAGTGAGCTTGCCAACGGATACTAATTCAAATAGCTCTGGTGGAGGCGGTTCTACGACTCTGTTTAGCATATTAGGCTTGGCATTAGCTCTTGGGTGGCGACGTGTAAAATTACCAAACAAGGCACATAAACTACAGCTTAGTGAACAAAAATAAAGCAAACAAATCACAAAGCCACCAGCGAGGCGTGACAAGGCAAATAAAACTGCTTATACTTGCGCTCGCTTGTGGTTGTTATGCATAGCAAATTGCATTGAAAACTGCACAGCACATCTCAAAATGGCCCCATAGCTCAGTTGGTTAGAGCATCCGACTCATAATCGGCAGGTCCCCTGTTCAAGTCAGGGTGGGGCCACCATTTTTTCATTCCAAAATATTCTATTACGTTCACAATCCCTTTAAAAACAAAGCATAACGCACAAATTCCGTTTCGTGCAGTGTCGAGGACATTCGATAAAACTCGGTAGCTAATGTAACATCGTCTGTAACATCACCTATTTTCTTATTTTACGGTGTTACATTGAATGGCTAAAACAACGAAACAACTTACAGACACAGAAGTCAAAACTGCCAAGCCTAAAGCCAAAGAATATAACCTCGCTGATGGGAGGGGATTAGCGCTTCGTGTAAAGCCCACCGGCACTAAAACGTGGATATTTAACTACCAGCACCCTATTACCAAGAAACGTAATAACCTAGGCTTTGGTAGTTATCCAGATGTAACACTGGCAAGAGCAAGAGAAAAGCGCTCTGATGCTAGACGTTTGCTTGATCAGCACATTGACCCCAAAACTCACTTTCAAGAGCAGCTTAAGATTAAGCAGGCTGAATTAGCCTGTACTTTTGAAGTAATTACAAACGAATGGTTTCAATTAAAGCTTTCAAAGGTGAAGAAAGCGACCGCAGACAAGCATATGGAGATGTTGAGAAATCATGTGCTGCCCAAGTTGGGGCCTGTGTCAGTAAAAAACATTAAACCAGTGGAGGTGATAAACATTCTTCGCCCCATTGAAGCAAAGGGCAGCTTAGAAACAGTAAAGCGCTTGTGTAGAGTCATTAACGAAATAATGATACTTGCCCTTAACAGCGGCAAAATTGAAAACAACCCCATCGCGCATATATCGAAAAACTTCATTACACCAACGCCCAAGAAAATGGCAACGATAAGCCCTACTCGCTTGCCAGAGTTAATGCAAAATTTAACCAGCCACAACCTAATGATTGTCACTCGCTTGCTTGTTGAGTGGCAACTACACACCATGACGCGCCCTAGTGAAACCGCAAAAGCTAGATGGGAAGAAATCGATTTTGCAAATAAGGTTTGGATAATTCCAGCAGAACGCATGAAGCGAAACCGTGAGCACATTGTTCCGTTAACACCTCAAACACTGGCGTTATTAGATAGACTCAAAGCTATGCGAGGCAGTAGCGAATATTTGTTTCCAAGTCATAGGGGGCGAAATAAACATGCTAATGTACAAACTGCAAACATGGCATTGAAAAGAATAGGGTTTAAAGGTGAGCTAGTATCACATGGACTTAGAGCGCTAGCTAGCACAGCACTGAATGAGCAGAGGTTTGATTCTGAGTTAATAGAGGTGTGTTTAGCGCATGTTGACAAAGATAGCGTGAGAAACGCTTACAACCGTTCTGATTACCTAGAGCGCAGACGAGTAATTATGGAGTGGTGGTCAACACACATTGAGCAGGCCGCTACCGGAAATATGAGCCTAGCAAATAGAAACAAATCATTGAGAGTAGTGTAAGAACTTTCACTTAGCCTAGGGTAGCTCCCGAACTGTCAGAACCCTACTGGCTTGGCTAGGTGGATTATTTAGGGAATATATCGAGGGATATATGGATATTAGCTTTATTCGTCCAATGCTAACTAATATCACTTTTCCAAAAATGGATTTGTTTGATGGGTTTGATCTTGAGCCCTCTGAGATTAAAAGCTGGCTTGAAAATCCAGAAAATAGATATCGAGTGTTTACTGAAGAATTTTTGGACTCAATATCGGAAATACCAAAGATACATAATGAAGACGATTCCGGGGAAAATTTCGATGCTCATAAAGCATTTGAGACTAATTCGGATGCTCTAAACCTTATTGGGCTGTGCCGCAAATTAGAAAAGCATATTGAGTTAGTTTATAAAAACCAAGTGTTCAATACCTACAGTCACCAACAACAAGAAAACGCGAGATTTCTCCTTGATCTAAATGGTCAACAAGCAATGCAACTGGGGCTTGATTTTGGAAGAGTCGAGGGCTGTCTTCTTGCTTACAAATCTATTTTTGCAAGCCACACGGTTTTAACTCAAAAGTTCTCTGAGAAAGAGTTACTGGCTATGTCATCGTCTGCAGTTGGATCGCGCAAGAATTTGAAGCGCAGAACGAAAGCTATTAAATGGATTGAGCAAAACTTAAATGCGAACCCTGAACTTTCAATTAATGCTCTTGCTAAAGAACTTCATAATAAAAGTACAAAAAAGCTAGATGGTTTTGAACGAACCATTCCGTTAAGTACCGCAAAAGATTGGGTAAGAAAAGTAAAGAACGAGCGACAAACGGGATAGAAGCGCATCCAACCATGTCGAGAGCGCTTTCGACCATTATGCTGAAAGTAAATAGCTGTAATTATTTGTTCGTCAAACACACATAGGCGAACAATGATGAACACAGATGTTAATTCGATAACTCAGCTAAACCAACCAACCGAACACATGAACACCACTGTTTTACGCAGAAAAGAAGTTCGAGACAAAACCGGACTTAGCAACACTAGTCTACATGAACGCATCCATGACAAAACAATGCCGCCACCTTTCAGCCTTGGTGGTCGCTCGGTAGGTTTCTTTGAACATGAAATATCGGCGGTTTTGATGGCACGCGCTGCAGGCCAAGATGATGAACAGGTTAAAGCGCTTGTTTGCTTGCTGGTGGATAAGCGCAAAGAGCTTGCAAGCTCATTCATGCAACGCCTTTCAGCTTAGTGGGGGCTTAAGTATGAAAAACGCCACTCCCGACCAAGAAAGCAGCGTTCTAAATGCTACAGATACAAGTGCTCATACACAGCGCGCCCAAATTATAGCATTGATAAAGCAATATCAAAGCAGGAGCACACCAGAATTTCGAGAGCATGGAATCATGTCACCTGCACCGCGCATATTGGAGCTTCGCGCACAGGGCCACAAGATAGAGAAAGTGCTAGAAACCTTTGTCGACAAAACAGGTAAAAAACACACTGGCGTGGCTCGATACTAC
>Ga0114932_10001090_pt1 | contig 31876 bp, 33 predicted proteins | sample 2SBtaG_2_FD_87286 | JGI IMG/M metagenome (GOLD analysis project Ga0114932, IMG submission 87286) | Deep subsurface microbial communities from Kolumbo volcano to uncover new lineages of life (NeLLi) - 2SBTROV12_ACTIVE470 metaG | ecosystem: Environmental > Aquatic > Marine > Volcanic ...
CGGATGGACCTCTCTTCAGCTGCTGGATCTAGACATGCAGCCCGTCGGAGAGGGTCGCAAGGTCAGCTTCTGCATCGCCGACAGCACCCTGTTCGATACCGCCATGACCCTCGATGATGGCTGGACCGGACCGCGGTACGACTGCGAGCTCACCAGCGGGACATTGACCCAGGGCATCGCGCCGGGCTTTCAAGACGTGTACACGCGAAGCACCGAAGGCCAGTTCATCGACGTTCAGGGGGTGCCGGGCGGGGAGTATTGGCTGGAGGTGACGGTGGATCCTGATGGCCGCATCGTCGAGTCGGACACCACCAACAACAGCGCGAGAGTTCGCGTTCACTTGCCCGATGGCGCAAGCACCGGACAGAACGTGTGCGAGATGGACCCGGCATGACGCTCGCAGTGCATGGGGGTGGAGGTGCTTCCTGGACGGAAACCACTTCGTTGATATGCAAGCTGAAATCAGCGCTCTCGTACACTCGGCGTCGGATCGGACCACGACGATTCTGCCTCCGGTGTCGCACGACGTGTCAGTCATGCAACCGGTTGTTTCAGCACTTCCGGTGATGAAACACCGCTATGCGCTGCAAGAGGAGATCGGACACGGCGGCATGGCCACGGTCTTTCGGGCCGCCGACTTGGTCACTGGCAAGGCCGTGGCCGTCAAGATGCTCATCCACCGTGCCAAGGCCCGCCCTGTGATGAGAAAGCGGTTTGCGGCCGAGGTTCAGGCGCTGATGACCCTCGATCACCCTGGCATCGTCGGGGTCGTCGACGCCGGGGTTTACGACGCGCTGCCCTATGTGGTGCTGGACTACTGTCCGGGGGGCTCGATCCATCAGCTGGTCAAGGTCAAGGGGCCGCTGCGCTGGCGGCTGGCTGCCGAGATGATGCGGCAGGTGCTGTGCGGACTGGGCGTGGCCCACGGTGCCGGCATTGTGCACCGGGACATCAAGCCCGGAAACGTGCTGTTCGATGACCACGGACGCGCCATGCTCGCCGACTTTGGCATCGCCATGATGCCCGGCTCTGAGATCATCACGGACACCGGCGTGGTGATGGGAAGCCGTGCCTATATGGCTCCAGAATTGTGGGCTGGCAGCTCGTTTGCGACGATCCGCAGCGACATTTTCTCGGTCGGGGCGACCCTGTACTACCTGCTCACGGCCAAGCATCCGATGGGTCTGTTTGTGCACGCCGAAGACAGCGAAGCGTGGGAGCTAGTGCCCGATCGCGTTCGGCCATTGCTGCGGCGCTCCATGCGCGCCTACCCCGGGGAACGCTACGCAGACAGCGCCGAGATGATGCAGGCAATGTCTGCGATCTAGCGTCGGGACGGCGGCCGCCTTTGCGCTAGGTGTTGTTCTTGTCCAGCGCGAGCTCGCGCCACCGGTCCACGGAATCCTCCAGGCCGAGGCTGGTGATCAGGTCCTCATCGAGCTGCGCGAATCCGGACCAAGGCTGCGGCGGGCTGATTTCGTGGATCAGAGCGTCAGCGATGTGCAGGACAGTCGACACCGTCATCGTTTCGGATGCAGCGGGGTCGGGGCGGTGGTGTGCGCCGACCCCGTTCACCACCGGCCTTGGCAGCCCCCACAGACCCAGGATGAATCCACCGATGTCGGCGTGGGTCATGTGAAAGGCCGCCCGCTGAAGCTCGATCAAAGGGATTGCCTGTTCATGAGCGCGCTCGATCAAGGGCGTGAGTTGGTCGGGGCGGGACATCCACAGAAAGAGGGAGCCGAGATCGTGCATGAACGCTGCAGTGCGGGCGTCGTGGGCGATGCTTCGCGGCGCGATGGCCGCCACGAGCTGGGCGACCCGGAGCGAGTGTTGCTGGAAGGACTCGATCACAGGTGTTGGCACGTTGCCGATGGAGCGGGCGGCGCCGGCGCACAGCACGATGTCGCGGACCATGCGAGTTCCCAGCAGGAATACGGCCTCGCTGACGGTGCTGACGGGCCTGGAGAGACCGACGAATGCCGAATTGACCACCTTGAGCAGCAGCAGGCTCATTGCGGGATCCTTTTCGAGAGTGTTCGCGATCTTTGCGGGCTCGGCGCCGGCAAGCAGCAGGTCGGTGACTTCGGTGTAGATCGCTGGACAGGCCGGCAGTTGGTCGAGTGCTGCCACGTCATCCATGTCGTTTTCGCCCAGCATGTTGGCGATATTGGCGACGCGGTCCAGGGTGGCGATCAGATCGGTCTGAGCGCAGGGTTTGGTCATGAACTGGTGGGCTAGGTGCACCGATTTGATGACGACGTCGAGATCGGCAAATCCGGAGAGCACGATTCGGATCGTCTCTGGCTTGTGGGCTTTGATCAGACGCAGCACCTCGAGTCCGTCGATGTCGGGCATGCGCAGGTCGGTGACCACGATCTGTGCCGGGTCCCGTTTGAACGCTTGCCAGCCGGCGTGTCCGCCGACCTCAAAGCGCATGTTCCACTCTTCTTTGCGTGGGCGCAGCGCCCGTCGAAGGCCGCGCAGCATGCAGGGATCATCGTCAATGAAGAGGATGTTCATGCCGCCGCCTCCGGGTCCTGCACTTCGATGTACATGCGCAGGGGTTCGGGAATCCTGCCGTTGGAGAAGTTGTGGCTGCGCTGCAGGAATGATGGGGTCACCGGCTGGCCGGCTTGGACCAGCTTCATGCCGGTCTTTAGGTAGACGTCCTGGGCGAAGACCATGCCTGTGCGCAGCGCGATGAGCGGCAGTTCGCGCACCGTTGCACCGGGCCCGACAGAACGGAAGGCAGCGAACTGCCCCATCAAGGTGGGATCGTACTTCCCGCGGCGCCCCCGCATGGTGTCGATGGCCAGTGAGGTCGAGCAGCCCGTTGTGATCAGCAGGTCGAAGTCCAGGGACATACCGACCACGTGGGCCAGCAAACGCACGTCCTCGCGGGCAGTGCGCAAGGTCAGGCGGTCGTGCTCGATAAGGTTCAGCGCGCGACGCAGGGTGTCGAAGCCGTTGACCCGATTCATGATTGGCCGCAGGAAGGCCTCGGCCTGTTCAATCTGCGTGCGCTCGCTGCGCTCTAGGTGCATGCCTGCTGCGATCTTGGCCGAGACATCCGGGGGCAGAACCAGGCCACCGAGCTGCGAGACGAGCACTGTGGAACGCACGTCAAACAAGTCGACATCGAGCTCTCTTGCAAACTCGCTCGCCATGGCCTGCACGCGTTTGACACGCGCAGCCGCAGATGGCCGGATGCGACCCATCACTTCGCGCAACAGCTGCAGCAGGGCCTCGATGGTCTGCTCCTCCCTCTCCCTGACGGCTCCGACTGACTGCCAAGACTTGGCTGCGTCAGCCACGGCGGCGATCAGCTGGTCGGGACGGCAGGGCTTGACCAAGAAGCGCTCGACAGCCCCCTCGTTGATGGCCGAGAGCAGGGACTCGCGGTCTGCATCTCCCGACAGCATCAATCGACTGGTCGATGGGGCCAGCACCCTCGCTTGCCGCACCAGGTCCAAGCCAGACATGCGCGGCATGCGCAGGTCGCTGAGCAATACGGCATAGGACGCTTGGCTGGCCAGTCGCCGCAGAGCGTCATTGGGGTCGGTGGTCGACTCGAAGATGTACTGGCGTCGCAGGTGCAGAGCGAGCCCTTCCAAGACGCGGGATTCGTCGTCGACGCACAGGATTCGAGGCCTGTCGACGGTCAAGACAGCACCTCGGCCAGCTGTTCGGGCAGGTTCTTGAGCCCGTCGGCGGGCACGCCCTCTTCCTCGAATTGCTTGGACAAGGCGTCCGCGCGATGCAGCAGCCTGGCCAAGTCCGCGCCGGTCTCGGGGAGGGATTCAGGATTGTGGTGGTAGGTGACCGCCTCGACGATGGGCAGCGACAGACCCCACATGCCCAGCAGGTAGCCGCCCACTTGGGAGTGCGAGGCGCCGAGTTTCTCGGTCTCGACCTGTTGAATGGGGCGGCCGGTTCGCTCGGCCAGCTGGCGGACCGCGGCGTGCTCTTTGGGCAGCGTGGACGCGAGCAAGAGCGAGCCCACATCGTGCAGCATGCCCGCGACAAAGGCTTGATCTGCCAAGGCGCTAGGGGCGATCTGCCGGGCGATCTGGGCCGTGCTCATCGCGTGCTGGCGTCGATGCTCAACGAACGCGGTGTCGGCGCCGCGCACGCACTCGAAGGCCTCGACGGCGAGCACGAGATGTCGAACGGTGTTCGTGCCCAGGTAAGTAACCGCCGATCGCACCTCGGTGATTGCCCGCGGCAGTCCAAAGAACGCCGAGTTCACGACCTGCAGCAACTTGGCAGTCATTGCCGGGTCCCGCTCGACCACCTGACTCACCTGCTGAGCAGATGCGGTTCCGCGGGCCAGCACCTCGAGCAGCGCGTTGTACACAGTGGGCGCCGACGGCAGCGTGCGGGTGTTGCCCACCAGGCGGTGAATGCGCTTGTCGGTCATCAGCTCGCGCAGCGCCGTCGCCCGCTGCAAGGCGTGCTTGATCGCGCCGGCGTCGCATGGCTTCATCAACACCTGGTGGGCGACAGGCACCACGCGCAGGGCCGACGCCGTGTCGGTGTAGCCCGAGAGCACAATGCGCAACGCGCTAGGCATGCGTTCCTTTACATGCGTGAGGATGGCCACGCCGTCCGTCTTGGGCATGCGCATGTCGCAGACGACAATGTCGAATGGGCCGGCGTTCAGGTGGGCAAAGGCCTCGTCCGGGCCCTGAGCGAAGACCATCTCCCAGTTGCGGCGCTCGCGGCGAAGCAGGTTGCGCAGCGCATCGAGGATCCGTCTTTCGTCATCAACGAACAGGATTCTCGTCACTGTGCCTCCTTTACCTGCGGATCCCATCGGCACAGAGCGACGCCGGTAGAGGGTCAAACAGATCGGACTCTGGTGCGAAAGGAGGTTCAGTACCCTGGCTCGGGTCCTGGTCCTCGGCGGAGTGTTTCATGACGTCGCACCGACGTTTCATTTCGTTTCAAAAACGAAACATGCTTACGAAACAACTGCAACATTCAACCGGTTGGATCCGGTTGGTTCCCACACTCGGGTGTGTGGCACACGTGATGCAAAACGTTCGGGTGTCCAAGAGGTGCCCTGATGTCTGCTGCTGTTGCCATGTTGCCGTCCGAGAATATTTCCATGGAGGAGCTGCTGGAGTCTTGGTACCCAGTGGTCCAACGTCTCGCCCGCAACATCCACCGACAGCTGCCGGCACATGTACCGTGGGACGACCTCGTTCAAGCGGGCGTTCTTGGGCTAGCGGCGGCGGTCAGCCGCTTCGACATCGAGAGGGCGGTCTCATTCGAGGCCTATGCCAAGCTGCGCATTCGAGGCGCCATTCTGGATTGGCTTCGGTCTCAAGACTGGGTTCCGCGCTCGGTTCGCCGCAAGGCGCTAGCGCTCGAGCACGCTCGTGGCTTCATTCGCAAGTCGACTGGCGAGGCACCCACTCGGCTGCAGGTCGCAGAGCGCCTCGAGCTGAAGGGTCGGGACTTCGACCGCTTCGAGAGAGACGCGCGAACGATGTCGCTGCTGTCTCTGGACGCGCCGACGTCGGAGGATGGCGGTCTGCTGATCGATCAGGTCGCGGCCAGCGTCGAGACGTCAGAAGAGGCAGTGCTCAAGGAAGAGCGCCGCATCGCCGTGACCGACGCGATTCGCGCTCTGCCAGAGCGGGAGAGCATCGCCGTGTCCTTCTACTACCTGCACGGCTTGTCGCTCAAAGAGATCGGCAAGGTGCTGGGTGTTTCGGAATCGCGAGTCTGTCAGCTACGCGGCCGCGGAGTGCAGCGTCTGCGCATCGCATTGAGGTCGCGCTTCGCCGACTGAGTCTCATTGGGGCTAGACTTGCTTGGGAGAATGGGGCCCAAGACGTGGACCAGCAAAACCGCGAAAAGGAAAAGTTGACTCGGGAACAGCTCATCGAAGAGCTGCGCCGGCGGTACCAGGAGGGAACGCTGGACGAGATTTTGATTCCCGAGAACGCCGACGTCGACGGGTTGATGGACGACATCTTCCCCGACGGTGTGCCCGAGAAGGGCGGCACCTAGGCGATAATGACGCTCTTGATCGTGCGCATCAGCTTTGATGCGTCGATCGGCTTGTCGATGGTCAGCACCGAGCTGCGCGACAAGAACTCGACGGCATCGTGGCCGACCGCCCCGCCCGTCATGACCATGATCTTGCGGACCAAGTCCGGCTGATTTGCGACGACGTGGTCATAGACCTGGGCACCCAGGCCATCTCCGAGCATTAGGTCACAGAGGATGGCGTGAAAGCCGGCGTCGGCGTTCAGCACCGAGATCGCCTCGGCGACCGAGTGGGCAGTGACGACGGTGTAGCGAGCGGCGAGCAGCCTTGCCAGCGCCTTGGCGACGAGGGGTTCGTCGTCCACGACCAGGACTTTTGATCCGCGGTCGAGCCCCAGACTCGGAACCATGGTGTCGCCGTCGGGCAAGTAGGTGGCGGTCGGGACGATGATCGTGAAGGTGGTTCCCTTGCCGACGGTCGACTCGACTTCAATGCGGCCGCCGTGTGCCTCGATCAGATCTTGGCAGATGGCCAGGCCCAGCCCGGACCCTTTGCCCGATCGCTTGGTGGTGAAGAACGCGTCGAAGATGTGTGGCAGGACGTGCGGTGCGATTCCGGGCCCGTTGTCGATGACGCTGACATGAACTTCTTCGCCAATCTGCCGGCCGCGAATGTGGATCTCGGGCTCGGTTTCGCGGCGGCGATCAAAGCACTGCGCGGCGTTGACCAACAGATTGAGCAGGACTTGGATCATCGGACCCGGTCCACATGCGACCGGTGAAGCCACAACTAGGTCGGTGGTGATGTCGCACACCCCCTGAAGTTGGCGGCGAGAGAGCACGAGCGCTCCGCGGATCGCTGCGTTTACATCGGATGGCGTTGCTTCGTCGTCTTCTCGGCGTGCAAAGGCATGCAGGACCTTGACGATGCTCTGCACTCGCCGCAATCCCTGCAGTGAATCGCGCAGCATCTGCGTGGCTTCGGGATCTTCGGGAAACCGCTGTTCGGCGACCAGCGTCTCGGTGTTGGCGAGCACATAGGTGAGCGGATTGTTGATCTCGTGCGCGACACCGGCCGCCAACGTGCCCACGCTGGCGAGTCTGTCGGCCAGGGCGATCTGTCGCTGCGCGGTTCGCTGATCGGTGATGTCCCGGTGAGTGATGATGGTTCGGGGTGTCGATCCGCTGGATATGCGGCTCATGCGCACTCCGAACCAGCGGTGGCTGCCGTCGACAGGCATGCTGACTTCGAGCTCAAAATAGGGAAGCACACCAAGGTTCACCGCATGCCGTGCTTGTTCGAAGGCCGCGATTTGTTCGGGATCGGTCAGCACGCCGATGTCCACGTATTTCACGCCGGTTCCGCCACTGGTGCCGAGTCCGCGGCGGTTCACCACATTGAGCCACTTGGTGTTTCCGGTCTCGATACACCCCTGCTTGTCCAGGATCACCACCTGGTCAGCCACCGCGTCGAGAGGAACAGAGGCCGAGCTGGATGCTGATGAGGCCTTCAGCAGATTTCTCAAGCGGACGGCGAGCTCGAATCGATCGACGGGGGCGTAGACGAAGTCGTTCGCGCCGGCCTTGAGGGCGCGTTTTCGCAGTTCGCGATCCTCGCGGGGGGTGACCACGATGATGGGGACTGACTGGGTCGTTGGATCGGCTCTGAGGACCTGGCTGAACTCGGCAATGTCCAGCTGACCGATGGGGCCGGCCACCACCACAACAGTGCAGTCCTGGCCGGCGTGATCCAGGATGAACCGAGCATCGGAGGCGATGATGACGTCGAACCCTTGAGCGGCCATCATGGTGGCCAGCTCGTCGTTCAACGCTGCCGTGGTACCGACAACCAGCGCTTTGCCGCGCACCCCCGCCATGGGCAATCAACTCCCTTTGCAGGCGAGTATAGCTGAATCAGCCTATTCCAAGCCGAGCGCTTTGAGCCGTCGCCACAGCGTCGAACGGGACATACCCAGCAGGCGGGCCGCGTCGCCGCGTTTTCCGCTGGATTCATGCAGGGCTCTGAGCACTCGCTCGCGTTCGAATTCCTCGAGGGAGGCGATTCGGCTTGTGGGGAATGGGGGAGCGACGTTGCGAATCTGCGTCTGTGGCGTCGGCGCATGGCTGCGCAGGCGAGGCAATGAGGCTCGAACGGTCCCCTCGTCGATGCGTGGGCCGTCAGCCAGGATCACCAGCCGTTCGACGATATTCTGAAGTTCTCGAACGTTTCCGGGGAATGGATACTGCTCGAGCGCCCGCAGTGCGCCAATGGTGAACTGCAGTCCGTTGCCGTTGATCTTCAGCAGATGTTCGACCAGCTCGGGCACATCGCCGGGACGATCGCGCAGGGGTGCGGGGCGCAGCGTGAACACATTGAGTCGATAGAAGAGATCTTCTCGGAAGGAGCCGAGGTCGACCATGGACTCGATGTCCTTGTTGGTCGCGGCGATGACTCTCACGTCCACGCTGATTGTCTCGGCACCGCCCACCCGCTCGAACTCTCCCTCTTGCAGGGCGCGCAGGATCTTGGCCTGCATCGACAGGGGCATGTCGCCGATTTCGTCGAGGAAGAGCGTGCCCCGATGAGCAAGCTCGAATCGACCTCGCCGTCGTGCGTGCGCCCCGGTAAACGCGCCGCGTTCGTGACCAAACAGCTCGCTCTCGAGCAGGTGATCGGGCAGCGCGGAGCAGTTGAGCTTGATGAATGGCTGCTCGGCGCGGGCGGACCCTTCATGAATGGCGCTTGCGATGAGCTCTTTGCCGGTGCCGTTCTCGCCCAGGACGAGGACTCGGGCGTCGGTCCGGGCGACCTTGACGATCAGCTGCCGCAGCTGACGCATGGGAGTCGATGAGCCCACCAGACGCTTGTTGGCGCCGATATCTTCGAGCAGGCGCTCGTGGCGATCTTGGAGCGCCGCCATCTCAAGGGCTTTGTGGATGCTGGTTTGGATTCGCTCGGGTCGGATTGGCTTCTCGACAAAGTCCGCAGCGCCGCCTTGCATCGCCTGCACGGCCACGTCGATACTGCCCATGCCGGACATCACGATGACCGGAATACGGGGGTACTTCTTGCCCATGACTTGCAGGAACTCGAGTCCACTCATGCCGGGCATCATCAGGTCGACGACGGCTAGATCGCACGGTCGCAGTGCCAAATCGGACAGGGCGATCTCGGCTGCATTGGCCGTCCGTACGCCAAATCCCTCGGCACGCAGCGTGCGGGCCAGCACAGAAAGCAGCCGCTCGTCGTCGTCGATTAGTAGGATGGTGCCGGACATGCGGTTGAGCGTCTCTCAGGAACAGACCATGAGTGTCTCATCGGATCGCACTAGCAGGCTTTTAGGATGACGACTCTGGATCCGAGTGTGGCTGATGGTGCGCAGATCGTGCTCGCCGATCGTTTGGCGAATGTTGGGTACATGGTCGCCGGCATCGCGCATGAGCTGAACAACGCGCTCAGCGTGCAGCGTTTGTCCCTGGCCATGCTGCGTCGGGCGACGGCCGCGGGGGCCTCTGCGCACCCCGATGACATTGATGGATTGGAGCACTCGGCGGGAACGATGATCGAGTCAGTGCGGCAGCTGCTGCTCATGAGTCGAAGCGTGCCGACGGCTGCAGTGGACTCCCCCATTCAACAAGCCCTCGAGGTTGCCGTCGAGCAGGTGCGTGGCACGGGCCGCCTGCGCTCGGTGACGGTGAATTGGGAATTCGATGATCCAACTCTGCTGGTTCGCTGGTCGGAATCCAACGCCCGACACCTGTGCATCAGCTTGATCTTGAACGCGGTCACCGCGACCTCGGAGGTCTCGGACCCGTCCATCACAATTCGCAGTTGGCGTGAGGGCGACGTCGCGTTCATCGAATTCGCGGACAACGGACCGGGCTTTGACTCGGAACTCGAAGATCCCATCGCGCTGTTTGCCACAACCCGCAGCGACGGGACTGGCATGGGGCTTTGGGTTGCGCGGTACCTGGCCGAGGGCTGGAAAGGCGCACTGGAACTACAGGCAGGTGAAACTGGTGCGGTGGTGCGCGTGTCGGTACCGGTCTGTTGAACGCACCTGGCATCGAAATTGGGGTTGAATGCGTCCTTGTGCGCGAGCACCTTGAAAGGACTACTTCAAATCTGTGAATGAATAGGAGGATGTGGCTTGGGCTCGGTGCAGCTGCGAATTGTGAACCCCGAAGAATCTGGAGCGACCGCCAAGGCGCTGCTGCGGATCGGGTTCGCCGTCGCTGCCACCGACGAAGACGTCGATGGTTTTTTGGTGATCGTCGGCAAGGACGGAACCGGCATCGACGAAATTCGCGGGCTCCGAGGCGATCCTCAATGGGTGCGCACTCCGATTCTGGCCTTGGTCCCCGAGGGGGACGACGAGCTCGACGTGCGGGTGCTGCACGCTGGCGCCAATGACATCGCCGTCGGGCCGATTGACGACGTTCAGCTCGAATACGCACTGCGGCGAACGATCGGTCTCAGCCGCCGAATCTCGCAGAACTCCGAGGCGGACCAAGAACGCAAGCGACGCAAAGAGGCGCTTGGACGTCTTGCCGGTGGCGTGGCCAACGACCTCAACAACCTGCTGACTGTCATCGTCAATCACACGCGATTTGCCCAGTCGGCCCTGCCCACGGGCAGTGCAGCAGGTCGAGACCTCGATGCGGCCCTCGCCGCGGCCAACACCGCGGCTGCCTTGGTCGAGAAATTGCTCGCCTTCAGTCGCAAGCGCCAGGCTCGGCCCAAGGTCATCGACCTGAACGAGACGCTGAACACGCTCGAGCCGGCCATCCGCCGCAAGCTATCAGGCGGGATTACGCTCGAGTACGAGCTGCAAGAGGGGTTGTGGTCGACCAAGTTCGACCCAGGCCTGCTGCAGCAAGTGCTCTTCGAGATGGTTGAGAACGCCGTCGATGCCATGCCCAGCGGCGGTGTGCTCACATTGACCACGAGTGTAGTGCTCGTCGACCTGTCGGACGCCGAGCCCGATGAGACGGCCGAGTGGGGTTCGTACGTGACCATCACGATCCAGGACACCGGTGTGGGCATGCCCGAGGCGGTCCGTTCGAGAGTCTTCGAGCCGTTCTTTAGCACCAAGGGCACGAGCAACGGACTGGGTCTGGCGAGTGCCTATGGCATCGTAAAACAGGCGGGTGGCTTCACCCGTGTGCGCAGCGAAGAGGGGGTGGGAACGACGTTCACCCTGCATCTGCTGCCGACCTCCCAGCGGCCCGTCACCGCAACCCCGCCGCCGACGGCTCCCACAGCTCCGGCGGGCCAGACGGTCCTGATCGCCGAGGACAACGAGGCGCTGCGCAACGTGGTTGCCCGTTTGCTTCGTGTGGCGGGCTACAAGGTGGTCACGGCGGCATCTGGACAAGAAGCACTCGACGTCTTCAAAGGGCTGACAGCTGAACGACTCATCTTGCTGACCGACGTCGTCATGCCCAACATCGGTGGTGTCGAGCTCGCAACGCGTCTGCGTGCACTCAAGCCCCAGCTGCCCGTGTTGTTCATGAGTGGCTTTGCGGACTACGAGCCCGACGACGGCGATCTGCCCATGCAAGACGAACGGTTCCTGGCAAAGCCCTTCGAGCCAAACGAGCTGCTCGAGGCACTTGCCACCCTGCAGGGTCCGCAGGGCTAGCTCGGGGCGGCGTGGCCGACGATCTGGGCCAGCTGGGTCTTGGTCTGCTGCAGCGTGCTGTTCTCGTCGGGGGTCTGAGCGAGGAACGCCATGAGCTTGGGCACGAGCACCAGCGCACGATCGACTTCCGCGGACGAACCGGCCCGATAGGCGCCCAGGCGCACGAGCTCTTCGTTTTCCTTCCATACAGCCAGCAGCTTCCTGGCTTCGGTGGCCGCGGCGGCATGGGGGGCATCGGCCAGCTTTGACATCAGCCGGGACAGGCTAGACAGCACGTCGATTGCCGGAAAGTGACCCATGTTGGCGTAGCTGCGCGAGAGCACAACGTGTCCGTCGACCAGTCCGCGCACGGCATCTGCGATGGGATCGTCCATGTCGTCGCCATCCACGAGCACCGTGTAGATGCCAGTTACCGAGCCCTCTTCGGTGCAGCCAGCCCGTTCGAGAAGGCGCGGCAGCAGCGCAAAGACGCTCGGTGTGTAGCCGCGAGTGGTCGGGGGCTCTCCTGCGGCCAGGCCGATTTGACGTCGCGCATGGGCCAAGCGGGTCAGCGAGTCCACCAGCATCAGAACGTGATTGCCACGGTCGCGGAAACTCTCGGCGATAGCGGTCGCGGTGCGTACGGCGGCGATCTGCAGCGCCGGAGGACGATCGGAGGTCGCGACGACGACGACAGAGCGTGCGAGTCCCTCCGGTCCCAGAGTGTCGTCCAGGAACTCACGCACCTCTCGACCGCGTTCTCCGACCAGGCAGATCACAGACAGATCCGTGTGGACTTGCCGTGCCAGCATAGCCAGCAGAGTCGACTTGCCGACGCCGCTGCCCGCTGCGATGGAGATGCGCTGGCCCCGACCCAGCTGGCAGAGTGCATCGATTGCGCGGACTCCGGTCTCGAGTGGCTGCCGAATCGGTGCTCGACGCAGAGGGTCCGGCGCAGGTCCGTCGACCGGCCGCATGCGGCCTGAGATGGGCGGGCCGCCGTCGATGGGATTGCCCAGGCCGTCGACGACGCGACCGAGCAGGCCGTGCCCCACACGGACCCTCAGTCGCACCTCTTGGGTGGTGACCGGAGCCCCGAGCGCGACACCAGTCAGATCTGCCAGGGGAATCAGCAGCGAACGAGCGCCGCGGAATCCCACCACTTCGGCGGGGCGTCCATCGACTGAGCAGACCGCGCCGATCTCGGCCCCGGGCAGCTCTGCCTCCATCAGCTCGCCGACGACTTTGACCACGCGACCGCGGCCCCGGCGCAAGGGTGCTTGCAGCGTCAGCTCGGCTAGACGCGACAGATCGAGTCGCATCAGGCCTGCTCCGCGAGCCAGTCATGGACGGCGGACTCGACGCCCGAGATGAGCGCATGCAGGGAGACGTCGAGGGAGCTGTGGGTGGTGAGCACGCGGCATCCGGCCTGAAGGGATGGGTCTGCACGCACACGCACAGCGCCCGTGATCGCCACCTGGACCAACTCCACCCGACCCGGTGGCACCAGCACTTCGAGATCGGCGTGCTCGGGCAGTCGGCCGATGGCGTCCCGGACCAACGAGGGCAGCGCTTCGGGGTGCAGCGACAGCGCGTCGCGCACCATTCGGCGGGTCAGGGCAACCACCAGCTCGGCGATGTCCTCCGATGCCTGCTTGAGGGTCTCGCGTCGGGACCGCTGGGCCTCGATGAGGATGGCTCGTGCCTGTTCCAGCTGCTCCTGTGCGGCCTCTCGGTCCTGCTCGGCCGCAACAAGAGCGGCGCTGATCTCGGCCTCGTCGACTGCAGGCCGCTCCAGAGCTGTGGCCGGCAGTGGTTCTGGTGGGGGTAGTGGCGGTGGCTTGGGTGCTGTTTCCTCCAACAACAACGCCTGGAACACTCCCTTCTGTGAGCGACCGAGCGGCACAAAGCTCAAAGCATGTCTCCTCCGCCGCCGGGCATGGCGATGGCCCCGTCGTCAGCAAGTCGGCGAGCAGACTCGACGATCTCGTCTCGAGCGGCCTCGACCTTCTTGCGAGGCAGAGCGCCGCGAACCTCGATCTCTTCCAACAGATCGCGGGCGGCTCGGCTGGACATGTTGCGGGTGAACGCATCGAGCAGCTTGCGCTTGGCGCCGCGCAGGGCGGTGACCAATGCCTCTCGGGGGACGCCGCGCAGCAGGACCTGCATGGAGCGATCGGGGACTTCGGCCAGGTCGTCGAACACGAACAGGCGCCGTCGCAGCTCTTCGGACAGGTCGGGTTCGTCGGTCGCGATCAGGTCGAGCACAGACTGGCGATCGAGTGCTTCGAGTCGGCCCAGGGATTTGGCTGCGCGCTCGACTCCGGCCAGGGACAGCTGCTGACTGGCTTCGGTGGTGAGGGCGTCTCGGATCGCGCGCTCGACTTCTTCGGCCGCATCGCCGGTCACAGCTTCGATCTTTGCCATGCGAGCGACAATGCGCCGACGGCCCTCCTCGTCGATCTCCTCGAGCACCTTGCCGGCATTCTCGGGGCCCATCAGCAGCATCGCGAGGGCCTGCACCTGCATGTGCTCATCTCGCAGCGCGGCGGCCACCGCTGCAGGCGCTCGGCCGTTGATGAACTGTTCGAACTCTGTCGACAGCGCCCGGCGCAGGGACGATCCGAGCGCGATGCTCTCCTCTCCTTCGATCAGGTCAGGCAGCACCTTCAGCGCGAACTCGGCGCCCGAAGCCGGCAGCATGACGGTGCGGTTGAGGTCGGTGACGAACTCGCCCACGATGAACTCGATGACGCTCTCGCTCACCTGATTGACGGTGGCCATCGCCAGTCCAATCTCGTGAAGGTCGGCTCGGGTCAAGTGCACGGCCACCTTCTTGGCGGTGTCGTGGTCGAGGTACATCAGCAGCAGGGCAGCCCGCTGAGGGCCCGACAGTTCGTCTGCGTCTTCGACCATTGCGGCAAGCATTTAGGCTCCTCCTCCGGCTTCTTTCCAATCACGCAGTACACGGGCGGCGGCGGTGCTCTCGCGACGAGCCAAGCGGTTCAGATCGCTGGCATCAACCGGCTGGAAGTTTGCCACCATCGTCTGCAGGCGCTCGGCGAGGTCCGCATCTGGATCGATCATGGGCACATCCTCGTTGTCGTTGACCTCGTGCTTGGTCGGCTCGAGCCTGGCCATGATGGGTCGCACCACCATGAAGAAGGTCAGCATGACGGTCATGCCCGCAAGCGCCCACGGCGCCACTCGCTCGAGTGTCATGACGTTCTCGACGAGGGTGGCGGCCTCGGTTCCTTCGACCCAGGTGCGCTCGGCACACGGAATGAACTGCACCGACACCGAATCTTTGCGGCGCTCGTCGAAGCCCACCGCCGCCTGTACGGCTTTCTCGATGCGCTGCTGCAGCTCGGCTGGCTCAAGCTCCGCCAAGGCAGCGAGCTCGCCGATACGGCCCGCGTCGACCTGAACCGCGACACTCATGCGCCGCACGTTGCCGGCTGGGGTGACGCGATGTTCGGTTGAGGTTGGGTAGCTGTAGTCGGTGGCCGATTCGCTCTGCTGGTTGGGCTGTGCACCCGCTGCGGCTGCCCCGCCGCGCTCGGGCAGATTCGCACCGACTCCCGGCACGCCGCCGGGGGTGGCAGCCCCGCTGGTCGACTCGGCCATCTCTTCGGAGAGCACTGCGGGCGCTTCGTTGTCGACCTTTCGCGCGAAGATCTCGGTGCGGGCCATGTCCAGCTCGACCGTTGCGGTCACGCTCATCGAGGTCTCGTCGCCCAAGATCGGCAGCAGGGCCTGGGCCACGTTGCGTTCGTGATCTTGCTCCAGGCGCTGCTTGAACTCGAGCAGCTGATTGCTCGCCGCGGCTTGGCTGCTGCCGGCGGCAACTCCGCCCTCATGAAGCACGTGTCCGCGGTCATCGACAAGTGAGACCGACTCGGCACTCAGGTTGTCCACAGCGTGGGCCACCATGTTGACGATGGCGCGCACCTGGGTGGGGTCCAGGCCATGCCCAGGCCGCATGCGCACAAAGACTGAAGCGCGGGCGGGGGCGCCGTCACCAGTAAACAGCGACTCCCGCTCCGGCACGATGCTGACCTGGCTGGCGGCGACGCCGGTGATGCCGTTCACCATGCGTGCCAGGTCGCCTTCTTTGGAGCGCATGAAGGCCCAGTTTTGGGCTTGCGGGGTCAGGCCGATGCGCAGCGAGCCGACGTCTTCGAGTCCGGGCAGGCGCTCGGATGAGGCCAGTGCGGCGCGGGCGCTTCCGATCTGACCCAGAGGGACCTGCAGCTCACCATTGTCGAGCTGGTACGGCACATTCTGGTTGTCGAGGGCGGCGGCGGCGTCGAGCAGTTCTTCGTAGCTGCGGCCGGACATCAGCGGCTGCCACGTCGTGAGGCTGGACCAGTACCCGACCGACAGCACCATTGCGGCGGTCAGGGCGAGCATTGAGTAGAGCCATCGACGACGCTCGGGCTCGAGGCCGTCGTGATAGGCGCGGAACTGGTCGAACCGCGAGTTCATGCTTCTACAGACTCATGTTCATGATTTGTTCGTACGCGCCGATGACTCGATTTCGAACCGAGACCATGGTGCGCAGTGCGATGTCTGCCTTCTCAAGCTCGATCATCGCGCCATGCAAGTCGACCTCTTGGCCGGTGGCCAGCAGCTCAAGTGCGGAATCGGCCTTTGCGTGCTGGCCCTCGATCTTCCCGACCGCCGAGCCGAGATCGACGCCAAAGTCTCCGCCTGGCTTGGACGGAAGGCCCTCACCGGGGCGGGCTGCTGGCGGCAGGGCTCCGGGTTTTGCGAGGGGTCCGAGCAATGGGTCCATCAGCGACCTCCGATGTCGAGGGCGCGGGCTGCCAGGTCACGGGTGATGTCCAACACGTTTGCATTGGCCTCGTAGGTGCGGCTGGCCGCCATCAGGTCCACCATCTCGGACATGATGTCCACGTTCGGCAGCTCGACAAATCCCTGGTCATCGGCGTCTGGATGGGAGGGATCGAAGACCTGCGGCCCGGGGGTCTGATCGGCGGTGATGTCGGTGACGACCACGCCGGCGAGTTCTTGCTCGAGGCGACTGCCAAAGGCGTCCACCGGGGCTGCCTGGAAGACCGCGCTGCGTCGCTTGTAGGCTCCGCCTTCTGGGGTGCGCGTGGTTCGCGCATTGGCCAAGTTGGCCGCCGCGGTCTGAACCCGGGTCCGCTGCGCAGACAAGCCGCTCGCGGTGATGTTGATCGTGTCGAGCAGGTCCATGCCTACCTCCCGTCGTTGGCGGCGTATTTGAGCATCGCGAAGCGCTTGCTGATTCCGGTCGAGACGGCCCGGTACATGAGACTGTTGGCCTGCAGGCGGGCCGTCTCGCGTTCGGCGTCGACCGAGTTTCCATCGGCAGCCCATTCCGGAGGCTCGAGCTCGATGATGGGCAGCTCTTCGATGGGGTCGCTTCCGAGCTCCTCAAAGGCGCCTTCGATGGCCTTGTTGAAGTCGATGACCTTGGCTCGATAGCCAGGGGTCTCGGCGTTGGCGATGTTCGCGGCGGTGGCGGCGTGCTGTGCCTGCCGGACGTCGAGAACTCGCTGCAGGCCCTGAAACATGCGCTCGTTGATGAACCCTGCCATGAGTGACCCTCCTGTCTCGCAATCGGTCACTTTTTGCGGGACTTTAGGTGGATCTCACTGGGTGCGCAATCGCTCCAGAAGCTCGTCCGCAAGTATCATTTCGCGCCTTGCCGCGGCCCAACGCCCAGAATCTTCTGGTTCGGGGGGCGTTGGATCGGACTCGGCAACCGCAGCCGCCTCGATGATCCACAGCGCTTCTTGTGCGGTCTCGGGGACATCGAGCAGGGGCTGCGCCATCGTGCGAGCGCCCTCGGGGTTTCCGACGTCGAGCTCGCATCGTGCGTGGGCCAAGTTCGCCACATCGTCGGCAGGCAGGGACTGCAACATCACAATGGCCTCTTCGCAACGGCCAAGTCGCCGCAACAACAGTGCCCGCATGCGTCTGGCTCGGCCGCCGATCTCGGATCGTGCGACCGGCGCCAAGATGCGTTCTGCTTCATCGAGTCGACCGAGCCGGGACAGTGCCTCGGCTCTCGCCATGGCTGCGGGCTGCGTCCACCGCTCAGACCGAGTCACATCCCCCAGATAGTCCAGGGTCTCTAGCGCTTCCTCGCCGTGATCGGTGCGCGCATAGAGCGTGGCCAGGCGCAGGAGCGCAGAGGGATCGTCGATGTCGTGGGTGCTCTGTGTAGCGACTGCGCGACGCTGCCACTCCAGCGCCTCTTTGTGCAGTCCCAGGGCCATTGCGGAGTCGGCGAGAATCAGCAGAGTGGCGACGGATCCGGGCTGTTCGTCGAGGGCAGGGGTCCAACAGAACTGCGCGGCGGCGAGCACTTCGACGTCTCGCATGGCTTGGTGACTTCGATGGATCCGTGCGGCGCAGTGCTCCCGAATGATTCCATCGGCGTTCATGCGCCGCGCCGTGTCTTCGGATTGGTCGCGCAGCTGCATGAGCTGCAACATGGCGGATTCGACGTCGCCGTAGGCCAAGTGGATTTGGTACAGCTGCCAGCGTGCCTCGAGGGCTGGAGGACCTCCGCTCTTTGCCGTCGACTCCAACTCAGGCACGTAGCCCGCCCATCGCCTGCGCCCGTCCCTGACCATCTCAGCCATCGTGCGGCGGCTATATGCGAGGTCCGACTGCTGCCCGTAGACCCCACTCCATGCGTCGTACGCACCCTTTGTATTGCCGGTCGCCCAGTATGCATCGCCGACCGACAGCAGCACGTGGCCGACGAGGTCTCCGGTGGCGCGGGCTCGTGCCTTGGCCAGCAAGGGGAGTGCTTCGGCGTGCCTGTTGTCGCTCTGCAGCAGTTGTCCGGCCAACAACAGCTCGGCGGGGTTCTTGGTGATCGCACCGAGTGCTCGGCCGACTTGGGAAGGCGGAGGCGAGCCGGTGGCCAGAGATACGGCGCCAAGGCAGACCAGAAGCGATCGCTCCGAGACTCCTGGATGCGCCGCGGCTTTGCATTCAGACCGTGCTGCTCCCCAGCGTCTCACCCGCAGATCGGCTTGGGCTCTTGCCAAGTGGATGAAGGCCGGAGGCGCTCCGTGGTTTTCGAGATCGTCGTAGTAGTAGCTGGCCTCTCGGAACATGCCGAGCTGCTCATGCGCCAAGCCGAGCCGGTAGCGCGCCCACGTCTTCGAGACGTCGCTGGTGCTGACAGCAAGGGCATTGCGGTAGCCGGTGATGGCCTCCCATCCCGTTGGAGGTCGGCGCAACCGTTCGTCTTCGATGCCCGCGGGCATGGACCAGCCGCCCGGATGGACAGCCACGAGCGACGGATTCAGACGGGCGGTGGAGGCGTCGCCGGACAGTGCCGTCAGGGCGACCGAAGGCTCGGGTGCTGTCTCACGCTTCCAAGTACCTTTGGCAAGGTCGAACGATGTCAGCGGCGGCAGCTGGGTGGTCTCTTTATACGGCTGCAGGGCGAACTCGAAGGCGACGTCTTCTCCAGTCCGAACCACATTGAGGGCGACCTTTCCTCCGGACAGCACCACGCCAGACAACACGAAGTTGAGGTAGGTCGTGCCGTTGCCAACGCTCGCGGTCTCGACGGCCTCGACCCAGCGTCGCGTGCCGTCGACCTGTCCCGCCAAGGACTCTTCGTTGTGGTAGATGCCGACCTCGATCCGCCAGCGATCGACCTGCGGGAACACCACCACCTCGGCGTCCTTGTCCAGGTGAACCACCCAGCGGCCGATGGTGGGGGCTTCCTGAGCCAGTGCCGTCGCCAGCAACAGGGCGATCATAGACGAACCGCCATTCCCACGCCGACCCGCCAAGCTCCAAGCCTGAAGCCCGAGCCCTCTGGCTTGGGCATTTGAATCCGGCGAGCGCCATAGAACTCGACAAGCAGGGCCTTGACCGTGCTGGGGCTCGGTGCCATGGGTGGACGAACAAAGCCGGTGTCGACGACTGCGGACAGCCGGGTTTCGAGGGAGAACTTGGTCCCGGTCTTGACCTCGTCGGCGACCTCGGCCCGGCCTGAACGCTCCGAGAATCCGGCAAGTGCGGGTCCGAGTCCGGCGATGATGCGCGCCCGGCTCGCAGGGTCAGACAGCTGCCAGGTACCCAGCACCGACACCGGATAGATGTCGAGGGCTGAATTTCCGCCCGAAGTGGGCGTCATGCGACTCCAGGTCGCCTCGATGTCCACGCCCAGCTTGCCCATAATGCCGACCTGCAGTGAGCCGCCTCCGCCTGCGTTTCCTGGCCCGTAGATCGCCGCGATGTTCTCGTCATCTCGGGCTTCTGCCACGACACGCAGGGAAAGAGTAGGGCCTTCAGCTGCAATGGCAGGTTCAGTGGCCATCGCGATCGAGAGCACGACGACGCTCCCGAGACTGCTCTTGAAATACGAATCCGACCAAGACATCTCGCTCCTCCTGGGACAGGTTCGTCCACTCGATGGTCAGGCCATCGGGGCCATCAACCACGTTTCCGTCCAGCGTGAGCAGCCGGCGGGCCTGCCACACGATCAAGTCCAGATGCACCACAACGCGGGTGCCGTCGCCGAACCCGAGCTCTCGTTGCAGCTGCAGCTCCGCGGGGGAAATGGCGACCAACTCGGGCTTCAGGGCGATGCCCGATCCCGCCAGCAACATGCGGTGGCGCAGGTCCTCCGTCTCTTGCTCGATGCTGCACAGGGCGCCCAGCAGGGCGTTGATGCACTCCCGTGTCTCGACGTCGCGCACGGTCAGTCGGTTGATGGCCGAGCGGGCACGAAGCCCGTGACCGGCGGCTGGCGGCAGGACGACCTTGGGACCGCCACTGGCCGGAGCCACAGCAACAGGCACGATGGCGCGGGCCAGAAAGCTCATCGCCGACGCCTGAACATCAGTGCCATCAGCGCCACCAACCATAGACCGGTGCCCGCTTGGGTGACGCCGCAGCCGAGCCCGCCCGTCTCGCCCGACGCGAATGCCGCCGAGGGGCCGTCGCCAGGGGTGCCGGTGTCGGTGTCGGTGTCGGTGTCCGCGGTGTCGGTGTCCGCGGTGTCGGTGTCCGCAGTGTCCGCAGTGTCCGCAGTGTCCGCAGTGTCCGCAGTGTCCGCGGTGTCCGCGGTGTCCGCGGTGTCGGTCTCGTGGTTGTCGGCCGAGGCCGACATGGGGACAGACAACATGCATAGGATGAGCCAGGCGCGCATCGCACCTCCGGCCCCCCATCGGACGGTCGGCTCGGCGGTTTAGCCCGTGCGTTTGAACCGCTGTCCTCGGCGTCCCTTGGGCTTGGGCGAGTAGCCCTTGAGGGCTCGTCGACCCTTGCCCAGCTTGCGCATTTCGCGTTCGGTCGCGGCTTGGGCGCGATCCACGGCCGCGCGCAGATCGCGGAATGCATCGGCGAGGATCCGCAGCGGTGCCGCATCCATGGAGTGAGCATGCAACTCGATGCCCTCACAGACAAGCTGCAGCTCTTCGGCGCTCACGTCTTCGCCGGCGTCGAGTGCCTCGGTCAGCGAGACCGTCTTGGCGATCAGCGTCATCGCTTCGGGCCGGGGGTTCATTGGATCTTCCGGACGGCGGCGAACCAGGCATCGCTAAGGGTGCGGGTGACCCGTTGGACCCCCGCAAGTCGGTCCGGCTCCCGCGCCGAGGCGCCGAGCTCTGACACGCACCATTGGTACAGAGGCAGCAGCTGGGTTGCGAGCTCGGGAGCCGCTTCGACGTCGAGGGCCGAGATCAGCTCGGAGTAGATGGCGCGAACTCGGTGCACGTCCTGGACGAACCCGGGCTGGGATGGCTTTTTGGCGCGTGCCGACGTCAGACGGTTGTCCGCCTCTTCGAAGAGCATGAGCAGCAACCGCGACCGCGATGCGGTTCGGACAGCTTGTTTTCGGTACGTTGCATAGCTCATGATTGTCCAGGTTTACTCGTTCAGGTCTGAGGGCGATGCGAGGCCCGAGAGAAGGCCCGAGAGCATCGCGCCGGTGGCTTGCATACGGGCCATGGTGGCCTCCATGTACTCGAACTTGGTGCGCAGCCGGCTGACGGTTGCCGACAGCTGCTTCTCGCGCATCTCGATGCGGTCGGTCAGTGATTCCTCGGAAGATTCGAGGGACTCGGTGCGGATCGACAGCAGGCCGTCGTCCTCGTCGACATAGACATCGCGGATCTCGGAGATGAGCGATGCCATCGGTCCGTCGGTGTCGATCAGCAGATCTCGAACGGCACTGGGATCGGCGTCGAGGGCGGCCTGCAATGCGTCTGCGTCCAGCTCGAGCTGACCCGTCTGCAGAGTCTTGACTCCGAGCTGCCCAATAGAGGTCAGGGTTCCGCTCGTAAACTCGCTGCCCATCAGGTCGGACAGCTTGGTCATCACGCGTCTTGCGGTCGAGTCACCGCGCAGCTTGCCTTCGATGCCCAGGTCAGGGTTGTGGGCCATGCCCTTTTCGTAGTTGGCCACCACGGCGTTGTAGGCATCGACGAAGCCTTGGATCTTCTCGTTGAAGACCTCGTCGTCCCGGGCGACCTGGACGTTCACCGGACTGGTCGTCTCTTGTTTGACCGTCATGGTGATGCCCGGAATGATCTCCAGGTCGTTCGATGCGCTGGTGACCGTCATTCCGTCGATCTCGACGACCGCATCTGTCGCGGTCACGGTCTCGGAGAAGTTCGGGGTGGCCCCAGAGAAACTGACTGCGCCCGCCGTTCCGCTGGAGTCGCTGCGCACCACGATTCGATAGGGATTCGCGCTGCCATCGTCCACGATGTAGGCGGTCATGCCGTCCACGGCGTCGAGGGCGTCGGCTAGCCCTTGGGGGCTGTCATTGGTGCCGTCGATGATGATGTCGGTGTCGACTCCGCCCACGTTGACGGTCATCGTTCCCGCGGCGAATGTGCCAGCGGCAGCCTTGTCCAGGTAGTTGTCCGATGCGCTCACTTGGGCGCGGGCGATGCTGGTGACGTCGATGTCCCAGCTGCCGGGGACCACATCGCCATCGGCCGTCAGTGTGACGGCGTCTTCGTTGGAGGAGGTTGGGGTCCACGCCCAGGCTTCCTGCTCCTCGTCGAGTCCCTCGGCGGCTACCGCCAGCTTCTCGAGCAGCCCCGAGAGCTCTGCGACCGCGCTCTGGCGGTCCCCCAGCATCTTGAGGTCGCCCTTCATGCGGCTGATTGGGATCGACATCGTGCTGGTGATGGAAGAAATCAGCGCGGAGGTATTGAACCCCGAGGTAATTCCATCAATCGCTGGCATGTGTTCCTCCGTGTGTCCGACCGGCTGTCACGAGCCCAGATGGGCTGTTCGAGCCGATCGGGGCATCTAGCCGATGAGTCGAATCGCACCCTGGTTGAGCTGGTTGGCTTGGCCCAAGATGGACTGACCGGCCTGCTGCATGATCTGGAACTTGGCCATCTCGGCGGCTTCGGCGGCGAAGTCGGTGTCCTTGATGGAGGACTTCGCAGCTGCCAGGCTCTCTTGGTAGGTCTCGAGGTTCCGAATAGAACTGTCGAGTCGGTTCTGCACCGAGCCGTAGTCCGAACGGTAGCCGTTGACCGTGTCGATGGCGGTGTCGAGCGTGGTCAGGGCGGTCTGAGCCCCAGCCGAGGTCGACATGTCGATGGCCGCTCCGTCCACGCCCAGGGTGGTCGAGCGCAAGTCACCGAGGGTGATGGCGATGCGGTCGTTCGCCGTGTCGTTGATGCCGACCTGCACGTCGATGGTCGCGGTGCTGCCATCACCGAGGGCCACGCCGTTGAATTCAGTGACCGCCGAGATGCGGTCGACTTCCGAGGACAGCTGCGTGAACTCGTCCTGGATGTATGCGCGCTCGCCGTTCGCCAGGGTGTCTGACGCGGACTGCACGGCCAGCTCTCGCATGCGTTTGAGGATGTTGCCAACCTCACCCGTGGCGCCTTCCGCGGTCTGAATGACCGAGATGCCATCGTTGGCGTTGCGTTGGGCAACCTTCAACGAGCGGCCGGCGGCATCGAGGTTCTCGGCGACGGCGAGGCCAGCGGCGTCGTCTCCAGCCTTGTTGATGCGCGAGCCGGAAGCAATGCGTCCTAGGCTGCCCTGAAGGGACTTGTTTGATGCGTTGAGGCTCTTCACTGCGTTCATCGCAGCGAGATTGGTATTGACGGTGAGTCCCATCATTCCCCCAGGGGTGATTTGTTTGAGGCGGGTGAGTCATGTCGCCTCTGCTGACTCTTCGGATCTTTTGGTTCGTGCATTTGAACTAAAACTGGTTTGAACTGCAGACTGGGCACAAAAAAAGAGCCGCAGACCGGTTAGGGCCGCGGCTCTGCGTCGAACTGACGGGTTTATCCGATCAGTCGGATCGCGCCTTGGTTGAGCTGGTTGGCCTGGCCCAAGATGGACTGACCGGCCTGCTGCATGATCTGGAACTTGGCCATCTCGGCGGCTTCAGCGGCAAAGTCGGTGTCCTTGATGGAGGACTTCGCAGCCGCCAAGCTCTCTTGGTACGTCTCGAGGTTCCGGATCGAGCTGTCCAGCCGGTTCTGCACCGAGCCGTAGTCCGAGCGGTAGCCGTTGACCGTGTCGATGGCGGTGTCGAGGGTGGTCAGTGCTGCCTGGCCGCCCGCCGAGGTGGACATGTCGATGGACGCCGCGTCGACAGACAGTGTGGCGGATCGCAGGTCGCCGAGGGTGATTGCGATGCGGTCGTTGGCGGTGTCGTTGATGCCGACCTGCACGTCGATGGTGGCGGTGCTGCCGTCGCCCAGAGCCACGCCGTTGAATTCGGTCACTGCCGAGATGCGGTCGACCTCTGCGGTCAGCTGCGTGAACTCGTCCTGGATGTATGCGCGCTCGCCGTTTGCCAAGGTGTCCGAGGCAGACTGGACGGCCAGCTCTCGCATACGTTTGAGGATGTGGCCAACCTCACCCGTCGCTCCTTCAGCGGTCTGGATGACCGAGATGCCGTCGTTGGCGTTGCGCTGTGCAACGTTCAACGAGCGGCCTGCGGCGTCGAGGTTCTCGGCGACCGCGAGGCCGGCGGCGTCGTCACCGGCCTTGTTGATTCGGGAACCAGACGCAATGCGTCCTAGGCTCCCTTGCAACGATCGGTTGGACTGATTGAGGCTCTTGACCGCGTTCATCGCGGCAAGGTTGGTGTTGACGGTGAGTCCCATCGTTCCCCCAGGGGTGTGTTGAACAAGGCGGATGAGTCTGGTCGCCTCTGTGGTTCTCCTCGGATCATTTTTGCGGACCGATCAGGCCAAAACTGGGCGTATAGAAGGATTTCTGCACAAAAAAGCGCCGCGGATCCCGGGGGGTCCGCGGCGGTCAATACCCAGGTTAAACCTATCCGATGAGTCGGATCGCACCCTGGTTGAGCTGGTTGGCCTGGCCCAAGATGGACTGACCGGCCTGCTGCATGATCTGGAACTTGGCCATCTCGGCGGCTTCGGCGGCGAAGTCGGTGTCCTTGATGGAGGACTTCGCAGCTGCCAGGTTCTCTTGGTAGGTCTCGAGGTTCCGAATAGAACTGTCGAGTCGGTTCTGCACCGAGCCGTAGTCCGAACGGTAGCCGTTGACCGTGTCGATGGCCGTGTCGAGGGTGGTCAGTGCTGCCTGGCCTCCCGCCGACGTAGACATGTCGATGGAGGTGCCATCGACACCCAACGTGGCGGCACGCAAATCACCAAGGGTGATCGCGATGCGGTCATTCGCGGTGTCGTTGATGCCGACTTGCACGTTGATGGTCGCGACGCTGCCATCGCCGAGTGCCACGCCGTTGAACTCCGTCACGGACGAGATGCGGCCAACCTCTGCGGTCAGCTGCGTGAACTCGTCCTGGATGTATGCACGCTCGCCGTTCGCGAGGGTGTCCGAAGCGGACTGGACGGCTAGCTCTCGCATACGTTTGAGGATGTTGCCCACCTCACCCGTGGCGCCTTCTGCGGTTTGAATGACTGAGATGCCGTCGTTGGCGTTGCGTTGTGCAACCTTCAACGAGCGGCCTGCGGCGTCGAGATTCTCGGCGACCGCGAGGCCTGCGGCGTCGTCCCCCGCTTTGTTGATTCGGGAGCCGGACGCAATGCGTCCCAGGCTCCCTTGCAACGATCGGTTGGACTGGTTGAGGCTCTTGACCGCGTTCATCGCGGCAAGGTTGGTGTTGACGGTAAGTCCCATCGTTCCCCCAAAGGTGGTGATTCAACTGACTGGGCGGCAGGGATGTCCGGTGCGCCCTCTGGGGACTCATCGGATCGCTTTGGCGGGGTCGTTGAGGAGGAATATTTGTGGGGTCAGCCCATGATGTCGAACAAAGACGGCATCCTGGCGGAACTAGAGACTTGTAGAGCGGCCTCGTATACGGTTCTAAGTTGAGCCAGATCGGTGTACGCCTCAATCGGATCTGCACCGAGAACTTTAGCGTGTCGCGCAGTTAATGATTCTTCGATGCGAATTCCGACGGTCAGTGCGTCGTCGGCTTTGTTCCAGATGAGCCCTGTGGTGGCCCGTGTGGTGACGAGCTCGCGACGGCTCGTCTCGAGCTGGTCGATGGTGCCGCCCACATCGGCTGCCGTCCCGGTGCGCATCTGCAAGGACAGCTGCTCAAGGGCGCGCATGGCCGGATCGAGCGTCGTCGAGCCATCGAAACCCACCTGTGCGGACACGCCGGTGGCGATGTCGATCTTGGTGGCGAAGGCGTCGCCCACGTAGGTACCGGTGGCGTCAAACGGCGGCGCGTCGTTCTTGGCGCCTCCAAAGAGGTACTGCCCGGCCACGGACGTGTTGGCCCTGACGATCAGCTGCTCAAGCAGGTCGTCGACCTGGTCGGCAAGCGAGATTCGGTCGTCCGGATTGAGGGTCTCGGATGCCCCCTGAATCGCGATGCCATGGGCGCGGGTCAGCAGATCCTCCGCCATTCCCAGCGACTCATCGGCGACGATCAGCAGGTTGCTGGCGCGGTCGCCGTTCTCGCGAAACGTGCGCTGGCGTTCGATTCGGGCTTCGAGGTCGTGGACCTCGGGCCATGCCGCCGGGTCGTCCGATGGCCGGTCGATGCGCTGGCCGGTGATGGCGACGGCTTCGGCGCGGGCCAAGTTGGCCTTTTGGTCCAACAGGGCGGCGGTGCGCACGTTGGTCATCCACAGGCTGGGCTGGCGGATGGGCCCCATCAGATAATCTCCATCAGCGCGCCCATGAGCGCGTCGCTGGTCGCGATCACCTTGGCGGCGGCCCGGTATGCGGCTTGGTACATCAGCAAGTTTCCGGCCTCTTCGTCGAGATCGACACCCTCGAGGTTGGCGGTCAGCGTCTCGAGGTCGTTGAGGGTCTGCCCGTGCTGGTCCGCAGCCCGGGCGGCAGATGCCACATCGCGACCGACGGCAGACACCACGGCACTCATGGCGTCACCGGCGGTCTGTCCCGAGGGCAGCGTCAGCGTCTCGATGCTCATCAACGCGCGCAGGTTGTCCCCGTCGCCGCTGGCGGCTGGAGTGGTGGCGGCAAAGGCGAGTGCGTCGGGATTGTCGACCATGACTGTCGCCAGGGACATGCTGCTGGCGGGATCGGTCGGGTCATAGGTAAACAGCTGCTGCCCGGCAGTTCCGGTGGCGTCGAAGCCGGATTGGTGGACCGTGTTGACGGCGTCCGAGAGCTCTTGGGCGATGGTGTCTAGGGACGTCAGGTAGCTCTCGGCCTTGATCGCGGCGTCGATGGCACCGCCGATGCGGCCGCCGGCATCGAGATTGACGACGCCCCGGTCCACAGCGAGGGTGAGCACGGGGACAGAGCCGGTGCGATCGGTCGACACCCAGCGCGCGTCTCGGCCCGAGACCGCGGCATGGCCGCCGATGAACACGGTTGCCTGGCCGTCCTGTTCAATGTGGACCTCGGCGCCTACCACCTCTGCTGCGGTTCGCAGCAGCCGGTCGCGTTCATCGGCGAGATCGCCGGCGACAACGGCCCCGCCTGCAGCTTCGAGCTCGCCGTTCAGGCTGGCGATGCGCCCGAGCACATCGTTGATCTCCTCGGCGTGAATCTCGACCCGGTCGAACTGCGCGTCGCGAATCTCGACCAGCGATTCTGCCGATCGGTTGAACGAATCGGCCATGACGCTGGCGCGGTCGAGCACCTCGGCGCGAAGGGCGGGGTCTCCTGGGTCCTGCGTGGCACGGGTCAGGCTGTTGAAGAACCCGTCCAGCGTCGGCCGCAGTGCGCCCGGACCGTCGGCGAGGGCGGTCTCGGCCTGCATCAGGACGGACATGCGCTCGCTCGCGCTCGCTTCGTTGGCGGTCGCGGTGATTCGGCGGGCGCCGAGCAAGGCATCGGAGCGGCGGGCAATGGCGTCGACACGTGGGCCGCCACCAATCCAGAGGCCGCCGCGACGGACAGGGGTGCCGGTGGATTGCTCGACGCCGCGCCGAGTGAAGCCCGGAGTTGAGGCGTTGGCCACGTTGTGTGATGTCGCGGCGACACCGGCGTCTGCCGCGGCGAGACCCGCCCGGCCGGCCATGAGGGCGTCCATTACGCCCATCTTGAGCTAGCCCCCGACCCGACCGCGGCGGCCATAGGTGCCGGTTGCGGTCGTGGTGACGGGATCGAGAGCGCCGAGCACGATGCGACTGACGTCTCTCATGCGGCGATCGAGGTTGGAGATGGCGATGATCTCGGCCTGCAGCTGCAGGCGCATGTCCATCTCTGGGACCAATGGGGCCCGCTGCAGGATGAGTTGCAGCTCGAAGAGTGTATCGGCACGGCGTTCGGAGAGCTTGTGCACGGCGGCCACATCGAGGTCGATGGCTGCCTTGAGCTGGTCTTCTGCCAGCCGGCGCAGCCGTCGGATGTGTCCGATCACAGCTCGGCCAGCAGGCCGCCTGCCATGCGGCCCCAGTCGATGGACTGCTCAAAGGTGCCGTTGGCCAGCTGCGTGCGCACCTGGTCGACGATGTCCTGACGGACAGCGCCGGGTCTCTCGGCGGACCGTACGAGCTTCATCGCTTTCGCGCCCGGGGAGAGCGTGACGCGGTCCAGGCCGGGACGGCCCGAAGCCGGCTTTGCCTTGCCCCTGCTGCGCTGTGTTGCCGCTGCCGGGAGGATTGGCGGTGTGTTGGTGACCTTCATGTTCGCCTCACTTCGCTTCAGTCGGATCATCGGTGGCGGCGCCCGGTGCTTTAGGCCAAAGATCGTCTTGCAGCAGCTGGGCCAGTTCGAGCTCGAGTGCACCCAGTGCCATCTCGGCCTCTGGAAGCACTTTGGCCAGCTCGTCGACCAATGTCTTGGCCATGATCTGGCCAAAGGCCTCGCCAATATTCTCGGGGGCTTCGGATCCCTGCGGTGGAGTCACTGCGGACATGGAGAGGGGCGAGATCATTGCGTCACCACCTCTGCATGCAACGCGCCTGCCGATCGGATCGCCTCGAGAATGATCACGAGATCGCGCGGTCGCACGCCAAGGGCATTGAGGCCGGCAACCAGCTCGCCGATCTCCACCCCCTCGACCATCACCAGACGTCCGGGCTCTTCGCCGCCCAGCACCGCGCTGTTGCTGACCCCACCGGTCGTACCAGCCGAGAAGGGAGCAGGCTGGCTGACTTCGTCCTTTCGACGCACCTCGATGGTCAGGCCACCGTGGGCGATGGCCACGGCCGAGATGCGTACATCCGCCCCCATCACCACGGTTCCCGTGCGCTCGTTGACGACGACCCGCGCGGGGGCATCAATCGCGATCTCAACGGATTCGACTTTGGCGGCGAATTCAGCGAACCGACCGACGTACTCGGTGGGCATTGTCAGTGCGATCGTCGAAGAACTGACGGCGGCCGCAACCTCGGTCTCAAACGCCGCGTCCACGGCATCAGCCATCGATGAGGCCGTCGTGAAGTCGGGGGTGCGCAGCACAAAGTCGATGGCTGCGAGGGACCGGTAGTCGAGTGCGCTCTTGACCTCCCGTTCGACCAATGCGCCGCCCGAGACCCTGCCGACGGTCGGCGTGTTGTGTCGCAGGGAGTTGCCGGCGGCCTCAGAGGCGAAGCCGCCGACGACCAGTGCACCCTCGGCCACAGCGTGGACCTGGCCGTCGGGCCCCATCAGCGGCGTCATCAACAGCACGCCGCCTTCTAGGCTGGTTGCGTCGCCTGCCGATGCCACGGTCACATCCAGGCGTGAACCGGTGCGGGTGTCCGGGGCCAAGGTGGCAGAGACCATGACCATCGCGACGTTTCGGCTGCTGATGTCCGACAGCTCGAGTCCCAGCCCCAGCCCCTGCAGTCAGTTGGAGAGTGCGCGGATCGCCGCCTGGTTGCGGGTGGAGTCGCCGGTGCGGCGCAGTCCCACGACCAGACCCGCTCCGGACAAACCGTTGTCGCGCACCCCATGGAACGCGCCGACGTCCTTGACGCGGGTCGAGGCAGACGCATCGGCAGCGGTGAACAAGAGCAGTGCAAGTGCAAGCATGGGTCGTCCTAGAATGGCCACAGAACGCCGACCAGACGAGCGCCCCAGCCGGGACCTTGCTTCTCGGAGACCACGCCAGATCCAGTGATCTCGATGTGGGCCTGTGCCAGCAGCTCGGATCCGACCGTGTTGTCCATGTGGATGTCGCGGGGCCGGACCACACCTTCGAGCACCAAATATTGGGTCTCGCGATTGACGCGGACCTCCTTCCAGCCCCAGATGCGCAGGTTTCCCGTGGCCATGACCTCGATGACCTCGCAGGTGAGCACCCCGGATACCGCGGCGCCCCGGGTGGTCTGTCCCTGGCCCTCGTAGTTTGAGCCCGCTCCTCCGCTCAGGCTCAGCCGCGTTGACGGACGGGTGAGGTTCTCGAGGCCGAGTGCCGTGTCGATATTGGCCGACGAAGAGCTGTTGCGGGCCAAGCGGGTGTCCGCATCCAGCGACGTGTCGGTGCGTTCGTAGAGCAGCACGGTGATCAGATCGCCAGGCTGCCGCGCGCTTCCGTCTAGACCCATGAGCTGGCGAGCACGCATTTCGCTCCACAGACTGCCCGGCTGCTGAGCGATCACGGGGGCTCGCTGAAGGGCTTCGGGACGGATCGGCGGGGAGGGATCCCCAGGCGATGCCCAGGCCAGAGTAGTCATCAGCAACCAAGTCATTGCAGCTCCACGGTTGTGGGATCGATGAGGAGTCCGCGCACGACGACGCCGGTAGCATCGACTCGTGCTCGGACAGATGCGCCGAGCTGGCCGTCTTGCAGCAGCCTGCCTTCGGCGCGCACGAGCAGGTCTCCGCGTCTGGCTTGCACCATGACCACAGTCCCGGTCTCGGCATCAGGAATGGCTTCGACCCAGCGTTGGGTCAGCGGTGTTCCTGCGTTGACAGCAGTTCGAGCGCGCCACGGACCCGGTCCCATGACCGCCGGTCCCGAGAGCGTGGACAGGGCGCGCTGTTCGTATCGGATGGGCACAACTTGCCCGATGGCGGCCGCCTCGCTGGCGACGGCGACCTGGGCATAGAGTGCGAGCGATGGCTTGAACACGTAGCGACGGGTCTGGTCGCCGTCGTGGATATTCGCGACCAGCTCGGGCCGCTCGCGGCACGGGTAGCCCTCGAAGATGAGATCCCCCTGCAGCAGGCCGGGTTCGATGCCCAGGCGCTGCACTTCGACCTTGGACGCGTCGCACTGAGACGCGACCCAGGTGGCGAGGGTGCGGCTTGCCGGTGAATGGTTTCCGGCAGCCGCGAGCACCAATGTGGCCAGCAACAAGAGCATGGCCGTCCATCGGTCCGCTGCGCTGGCGCTTTAGGAACAAGATCGGGGCGAGTACACTGCCCGCACGCTTCTGCTGCTGCTCAGCCAGCTCGCGTCGGGTGCGCCCCATCCCATTGCCCGCTGTGTCGATGTCGCCGGACCTCTGCCGGACTCCCTCGAGCGCGTCCAGGCGAGTGTGGGGCATATCGAGTCCGCCGGTGGCGTGCCCGCCTCGAGGTTGGCGACAAGCATGCCAAGGCGTTTTTAGAGGGCTTCGCCTGCGCTGCCGAGTTGCTAGCGGCTCCTTAGGCTGGCGGTCTACCTGCGCAAGTTGGCTGCGGTCTGCAGGGTCTCGTCAGCGGCCTGGACGACCTTGGAGTTCAGCTCGAATGCCCGCTGGGCCAGGATTAGCTCGATCAGCTCGCTGGCGATGTCGACGTTCGACCGCTCGAGAAATCCCTGCTGCACGACACCGTCTTCGGGCTCCGCGATGCGGGGAACGCCGCTGCTTGGGGTCTCGGCAAACAGGTTGCCGCCCTTTGGGCTCAGGCGTGCGGGATTGGGGAACACGGCGAGCTCGAGTCGGCCCAAGGTGACG
>Ga0114932_10001091_pt1 | contig 31860 bp, 26 predicted proteins | sample 2SBtaG_2_FD_87286 | JGI IMG/M metagenome (GOLD analysis project Ga0114932, IMG submission 87286) | Deep subsurface microbial communities from Kolumbo volcano to uncover new lineages of life (NeLLi) - 2SBTROV12_ACTIVE470 metaG | ecosystem: Environmental > Aquatic > Marine > Volcanic ...
GCATTAGTGGAAGATGACGCGGCCATTCGCGAAAATTACATTATGGCGCTTAAAGCGCAGGGCTATAGCGTGAATGCCTATGAGGACAGGCCTTCTGCTGCTGAAGCGTTTAACCACACCTTACCCGACTTAGCCATTATCGATATTGGTTTGAAAGATGAAATTGAGGGGGGCTTTATGCTGTGTCAGCAACTGCGAGGCCTATCGCAAACCCTACCTATCATCTTCTTTACTGCACGAGATAACGACGTAGATACTATCAGTGGCCTTAGAATGGGCGCGGACGATTACCTGACTAAAGATATCAGCATGGCTCACCTGCTTGCGCGAATTGCCGCCTTGTTCAGGCGTACAGATTTACTTGCCGCCCCAACAGAGCAAAAAGATGAACTAAAAGTTGGCGACTTAAAAGTAGACGTGTCCAGAATGACGGTAAGCTGGCAGAACCAGCCCGTTCTATTAACGGTAACAGAGTTTTGGATGCTGCATGCACTCATTAAGCGCCCAGGTCATGTGAAAAGCCGCCAACAGCTAATGGATGAGTCCAGAATGGTAGTAGACGACACCACCATTACCTCGCATATCAAACGTATGCGTAAAAAGTTTGTGCAGCTTGACCCAAACTTCGATCATATCGACACCGTGTACGGCATGGGATATCGCTGGCAACTGTAGCTGGCTTTCGACTAAGACCGCGTTTCATCTGATTAAAAGATAAGGGCAACCGACTAAAAACATGGGATTTCGCTTTTCAATACGCCTTCAGCTTATGGTGCTGTCGCTGTTCTTATTCACCATCCCCTACTTAGGTTATAACTACGTGTGGGAGCTTGAGCAGTATCTGCGAAACGGTCAGGAACAAACCATGATTGGCACGGCGCGAGCCGTTGCCACTGCGCTTCATGAGCGTCCCGCTTTATTTGATAGCCAATCGGCGTATCTTCAAGACGTGCGCCCTGGAACAGATCTTTACGCGCCACCTATCCCGTCCCCCATTCGACTGGATGGCGAACTTAACGACTGGCAGCAAGTCAGCGAGTTAATGAGTGAGTATGGCAGTGGCGAAGTTATTGAGTACTACAATGGCTACGCGGGAGAACCTACCAGCTTATCGTTCAAGCATATGGTGGGGCGCTACGGTCAATTTCTGTATGCCATGTTTGAAGTCAGTGATGACGTACTGCTGTGGCGGCAACCCAATAGTTTAAGCGTGGAGACAGGCGACCACCTGCTTGTGGGCATGGAAACTCCACAGGGAGAATTAGCAAGATATGTTGTCGCCCCTTATGAAAGTGGCTGGGTAAACGCGTACAAGCTGGCAGATAACACAACGACAACTCGGGCGGTAGAGAACGCGCTCTCTATTCAAGGCCGATGGCAAGAGACTGCCACGGGCTACAACATTGAACTGCGCTTTCCGCTATCAATGACCACAGGCGGCTTAGCATTTTCAATTGTCGATGTGGACGACAGGGCAAGTCGATTGAAGCAGTACGCGTTAGGTACGGCGAATACAAAAGAGCTCGCTGAATTAGGTACTGTTATCACTCCTTCCCCTGAAATTGAGCGCATTCTGGCAGGTTTAAAATATGCCGATTCACGGGTTTGGGTTGTAGATAAGCACAAGCGGGTACTCGCCCGCGCTGGTGACATTCAATCGGCCACAGGCATTGAAGTAGATGAAAAAGAAACCTCTTCAAATGCAATTTGGCACTGGGTTGAGAGTGAGTGGTTACTTCCACTTTATTATCAGATTCTTACGCGGCCACCTGCCGACTTTATTGACGAGCTAGACGATGCTTATGCATTGGTAGGGCAGGATTTAGGCACGGCGCTGAATGGCCAACCCGATTCACTATGGCGTTTGTCACCCGATAACAAAGCCATAGTACTCTCCGCTGCCTACCCAATTTTTATTGAAGGCAACGTAATGGGGGCGGTTATTGTAGAGCAAACCACCAATGGCATTCGTACTTTGCGTAACCGGGCATTAGAACAGCTCTTTCACGTGATTTTAGCAGTGATGACCATAGGTACATTAGGGTTACTGCTGTTCGCTACGCGAATTTCAAACCGCATTCGCTCCCTTCGCGATAACACCGAAGCGGTGATAGATGATAATGGCAAAATCATTGGCACCCTTCCGGTTTCAAATCAGCGTGATGAAATTGGTGATTTATCCCGTTCATTTGCGGATGTGCTTTCGCGGTTACAGCAGTACAACTCCTATTTAGAAAACATGGCATCCCGCTTGTCTCACGAACTTAGAACGCCCATTGCCGTGGTAAAATCATCGCTGGATATGCTGACTCAGGTTAATGACGCCGACCAACAAGCCGTTTTTGTTGAAAGGGCGCAATCAGGGGTGAACCGCCTAAGTACAATATTAAACAGTATGAGTGAAGCCACCCGATTAGAGCAGGCCATTCAACAAGAAGATTTAGAACCATTCGACTTAGTTAAGGTGATATCTGGGTGTATTGCTGGTTACGAACATGCCTATAGCCATCGACGCTTTAGTTTTACCCACAATGCTGATACTGCGCGCATACTTGGCTCCCCTGAACTTACGGCTCAAATGTTCGATAAAGTTATCGCTAACGCCGTAGATTTCAGTGAAAAAGAAAGTGAAATCCAAGTCAGTATTACGGTTAAGGACAAGCAAGCTGAGCTAACCATTAGTAATACCGGACCGCTCCTTCCAGAAGGAATGAGGTCTCAGTTGCTTCAGTCTATGGTGTCGGTGAGAAAAGAAAACGATGTGCAAAATGCCTCTTCACCGCACTTGGGGCTAGGGCTTTACATTGCCAACATCATAATGACCTTCCACAAAGGTCAGTTATCTTTATTCAATCGGAAGGATAGTACAGGTGTAGTCGTCAGCGCACGCTTTCCTTTAATGTAAATGAATGAAAAAAACGTCCAACTCGGTCTATAGTTAAAGTCTAATAAACTTTGCTACATAGATAGCGAAAGCCGAGCACATACCTCATACCAGTCCGCATAGGTTATTATCTATACGGATTGGTATTGAATAGGCTATACGTAGTCATATGCTTTCGTGTCAACAAAGGACGCATAGCGCTTTGCCTTTCTGTCTAAGGCTAAAGCCATTATAAAGAATGAATTACAATGCAAAAAAACAACACGTTATTGATTAAATCCATGTCATTTGCGCTTTCTATTTTCTTTACTTCCCATCGAAGGGCGAGCACGTTCAACATAACTAGTTTTATCACAGGTACATTCACATCGAGCGCTCTCTTACTAGCCGGCGCTACCCTTTCATGGGCACATGCCGCTGATACATCCTTATCAGCAACGCCAAGCATTTCGATATACGTTAGCGACGCCAATGGGGAGCCTGTGAAAGATATGGTGTTAACCCTAACGCCTAACTTTACGCTTGCATCAACGCCACAGCGTGAAGAAGAGCCCGCCATAATGAATCAAATCGATAAACAATTTGCACCTCACGTGCTTGTTGTTCAATCAGGCACAGATATTTCGTTTCCAAACGCAGATAATCTTTTTCATCACGTGTATTCTTTTTCGCCTACAAAACAGTTTGAGCTAAAACTCTATAAAGAGTTTACCGCTGAACCGCTTCGCTTTGAGCAAGCTGGTATTGTAGATATTGGCTGCAATATTCACGACTGGATGCTGGGCTATATTGTGGTAACCGACAGTCCATTTTTCGCAAAAACCGATGAAGAAGGCGTAATGAATGTTTCACTTCCGGTAGGCGAGTACAGTGTTATGACCTGGCACCCGCAGCAACCTGATGTGAAACTATTTAACAGCGCAACATTGCATATCACCAACTCACAAGAATACAAATTTGTTCTTGATGCAGTTTTCAGTGACGATGACTTCGACGAAGGATTTGGCGATTATTAATGCGTAATGTCTTTGCCTTAACCGTCTGTTTGCTTTGCACGAGTTTAACACTTCAGGTTCACGGAGAAACCAAGGCCCTAGTAAGAACAAGCTTTGTGGCAAAAGATGATTCGCGGAGCTTTCAGCAAATGGGGGCCGGTCATCAGCGTTATGAAAGTAACGGTATACAGCTCTCTCATGCTGTAGTAATAGCTGACTTTATGTTAGCGGATAGTTGGTCGGCAGTTGGCGTCATCAATGGTTATAGCGATGGGGAACAAAAGGTTGGATTTTCCGAGCTTTATTTAAAATATCGCCCGTTAGTCGCATCCAGCATAAAGCCTGAAGTAAAAATAGGGGCATTTTTTCCCGCTCTCTCAGCGGAAAATACCGACGCGGGTTGGTTATCGCCTCATTTTCTGAGTAACTCAGCAATTAATAGTTGGGTGGGTGAAGAACTAAGAACGGGCGGCATCGAAGTAAGTCTACGACAAAATGGCAGGCAAATAAGAAGCCACTGGTCATGGAAAGTATTAGGCAGCGTATTCAAAGGTAACGATTCCACCGGCACTCTGCTTTCTTGGCGAGGGTTTGCCCTTCACGACAGGCAGTCCGTTTATAATGATCGCGTAAACTTCCTCCCCATTCCCGGCGTCGTCGATGAAGATAAGTTAAACGCACCGGCATGGACTGAACCCTTCAGGGAAATTGACAATCGGTTTGGGTACTACGTAGGAGCTCACTTAGCCTATGCTAGAAAGGCCGAGTTGCGTTATTACTATTACGACAATAATGCAGACCCGAACATTGTTGACCCAGACCGCATTTATGCCTGGCATACGCGCTTTCATTCATTAACACTGCGATATTTACCACGACCTGAGTTAACGGTGTTTTCTCAAGTGCTACTAGGTGACACTTTGATGGGGGAGCATATCGTAGACAACGATTTTTCCAGTGCGTATATCGGTGCGGCATACAACCTAAAGCAATTAGGCTGGGAAGATTTAACTTTAGCCATGCGTGGGGACTGGTATCAGGTGGTAGATAACGATGATGTTATGTATGACCCGAATGGAAGCAGAGGTAACGCCTTTACCGTTAGCGTAAGGTACGACATTACCGCTTATTTATCCGTTAGCACAGAGTGGCAATTAAATTCAGGGCATCAGGAGAATTTGCGTTTTTTCCAATCCGACGAGGACTATAGAGAGCAACTATTTCAACTGGCGTTCACTGTAACTCTGTAGCGAAGCGACTGTTGTTCGTCCTACCCTTTCGCCACTTCAATTAAATCAAACTTTGTTTCGCTGTCACCTTTCACCATCACCTGACACTGTCCCCAAGAGTTTGGAATTTGCCAGACATGCGCTTCGGCAACCGTGAATTTTTCTCGATGAGTATCACAACGGACTTCAACGGTATCAAGCTCGCCTTGGATGTTGCCAAAAGCAAACTTATTTCGCACAAGAGTATGGAACCAATTCCCATCACTTCCTATCGTTACGGGCACGGTTAAGTTTTGCTCAGATGCAATAGATTCTTCAATCTGACTAATTAGCGGCGCGATCTCGCCAATACGCGTTTCTTGCGCTTCCATGTCTTGAAGTGTGGTGTAGGATTTTAATGCTTCTGCATAATACCCACGCTGAGCATCGAGTATGATTTTTCTTTGAAGGGCGTATGCCACATAATCTTCATTAAACACCATGTTATTGAAGCGCTTACTACCGTTGCTGGCAAGTAATCGCGTTAGGCTTTGCGCTTCCCTCTCTACGTCGCCTTGTTTGCTCGCTATATGAGACTCCAAGTTTAGCAACCACGTATTTTCATAGCGGTTTAGCGTATCCCAGCCTAGAAGCTCTTTAAGTGCTTCATCAGCCGCGTCAACATCACCCGCATTAAAGCGCTCGTCTGCGTCTTTATAAGCTTTAATAAATTTGCGTGTGGCACCGCTTTTTCCGCTTATAGCGAAATCCATTTGGACTGCTTGATGACACTGCTGGGTAGGTTCGCCATCTTTGATCGCGGGGTTATATTGCCATTTCTTAACCGCTGACAGTGCACTGCGTTTGAAAGAAGGGCTTCCAAAGAAGTCTTCTACAACAGGGTCTTTCACTCTGCCTTCTTCGTCGATAACGTAGCTTAGCCTAACCCAACCTTCTCGGCCTTTTCTAATGGCTTGAGATGGGTATTTAGGATCGACACGTTTCAAAGGCGTCGCTGGTGTAAATGCGCTTATGCGCTCTACTTCATCAGCTTTCGATTCTGCGAGCGCTTTTTCTTCAAGATCATCACATGGGATACTCAGTTCCTGTGCAGCTGCACTTGCCGTGAAACCTGTCGCGAGCAAAGCCGCTAAAACGAGCGATGGTTGGGTTCGCTTAACAATATTTTCGTGGGCTGAATATTCTGTTCTCAATGCTTTTTTCCATAAATCCTGTTTCATATTTATCATCCTTAATAATGGCTAAACATTACGAGTGAATTGGCGCTAATTCTATTTTTTAGACGAACTCTCAAGTGACGCATCGGGTACGTTTTTGATCATCATTTGTTCTTTGCGTTTCATCATCATCTTGGCAAGCCTACGCATGCTAACCGTGGTGTCTTTTTCATCTACAATATCGACACCTAGCAAGCGTTCGAGCAGGTCTTCTAGCGTAAGCACCCCTTCTAAACCGCCGTACTCGTCAACCACCAGTAACATATGCACGTGCTTATTGATGAAGTGCTCGAAGGTGACTGACAGCGGCATAGTGTTTAACACGGTAACCATGTCTTTTGCGTATTCAGAAAGCGGTTTATCAGTGTTACCTCTGGCTTGTGCCACCAATAAATCAGAACGCATAACAAAGCCGGTAATGTTTTCTGAGTCGCTGTCTTCAAACACAGGGATACGAGAAAATTCTATATTGGCGTGTTTGTGGAAAAAGCCTTCTACCGTCATCGACTCCGACACTTTAAATAGCGCCGTGCGGTGGGTAATCGCATCTTTCACTTTCAGCTCGTGCAAACTTAACAAGCTTTGTAGAAACGCCGCTTCGTGATTCGCTAGCTGACCTTCTTGCCCCGACAACTCTGCCATGGCGTGAAGCTCACTACGGCTTAACCCGCGAAGTGGACTGTCTTCTTTAAAGCCTTTCGTCATTAGCTCAGACATTTTAACGAACGGCATAAGTACAATTGAAAGGTATTTAAGAAAATATGCGGTTACTGGCGCTAGTGTTCGCCAATAGGTTGCACCAAGTGTTTTAGGGATAATCTCAGAAAAAATAAGAATAAGGAGTGTAAGGACTGCTGAAATAACGCCTAGATAGGCGTCACCAAATACTGCTGCCGCTTGCGCACCTGCCCCGGCAGCCCCCATAGTATGAGCAATAGTGTTCAGCGTTAATATTGCTGATAAAGGCGTATTTATATTATCGGTTTGTTTACGTAGTAGCGCACCACTGGCTTTGCCCTCTTTCTCTAACACAGAGATATAAGCGGACGAAACACTCAGAATCACAGCCTCTGCAATGGAGCACAAAAAAGAAAAGCCCAGTGCAATGAAGACGTACACAATAAGTAAAAGCATGTAGTTATTCCAAGCGTCCTTGTAGGTTTAAACGCGTTTTAATTTTAATAAGTTGAACGACTATTATGGATAATAGAGCGGGATATACAAGCGCTCTATGAATATCATTTGAGCGCTTTATTATGAAAGGCATCCGCTGGGCTACTGTTAGCCGCAGCACGCCGAATGTTGCTCTTGGTTATGACGGTGTTGCTGCAGCTTTTTCAGACCCAGCCTTAACATTAACCCCGCCAATAAAATCGCGCATAGCCCATAAATCACCTGAACGTCTGCACCGTGCTCATGAACATGGCTTTGCGTTTTGATCATAGAGGCTAAAGAAAACGAAGCTACTAGGTAGTTCAGTGCGTAACCAAAACCAATACTCGCAGAGATAACACTGAAAAGGTAAAGCACTAACGTTCGCGTGCCCATTTCTTGTTTGATCATTCCCATCGTTGATACGTTAGTGGCGGGTCCCGCCATTAAAAACACTAAAACAGCACCGGGCGATAGCCCCGCCGCAAGAAACCCAACCGCGAGTGGCGTTGATGCTGTAGCACATATGTACATAGGAATGCCGATTAGCGCCATCACTAGCATGGCGACCACGCCATCACCCCATTGCGTTAAAAAGTCGGTGGGTACCCACGTTTTAATTGCCGCGGCAAGTGCTAATCCAATTAATAACCATATCACAATGTCTTCAAGTAACTTGCCACTGGCATATGAAAGCACGCTTGTGATTTTCGAAGGCGAAGACTCGTGTTTAGGCTTGTCTGCGCTTTCGTGGTTATGAGCATGTGTTTTTTCGCTTGCACAACAGGACGTGCTGGCCTGTATTTGCGGTTCTGATTTAGGTGCTTGCTTTGAACCACAGCACGATGACTGCGTCACGTCAGATTGTCGTTGTTGAGCCTCTTCTGCTTCTGCAAAAAAACGCACCATCAATCCAGCATAAATAGCGCTTGTAATGGCCGCGATGGGTCTAACAATGGCATACAGCGGTCCAAGCAATGCATAGGACACAGAAACACTGTCTACGCCCGTCTCGGGCGTAGACACTAAAAACGAGATAGTGGAAGATTTAGATGCACCGCTACGTCTAAGCCCAAGTGCCGCTGGGATAACGCCGCAAGAGCACAGAGGTAAAGGCGCACCAATAACCGCGGCCTTTGTAATTGAGCCAAACGATGAGCTGCCCATGTGCTTTTCCAAAAACGAAACGGGTACCAATTCGTGCATGATACCCGCCACCAGCAAACCGAGAAGTAACCAAGGCGCGGATTCAACGAAAAGTGCTAGGAAATTTTGTCCAAGTAAAATGATATCTGACACAAAGCCTCACAGGTTATTTTGTTGAAAGGTCACGTTGAAGAACGCGGCTTTTGACAACAAAGATAACGGTGTTTTAGAACGGTAAGTATAATAACAGATATGCTGTATGACAGAAAATCAGCAAAACTGATTAACCTGATTTATGCGAGTGCGTTTTGCTTTTAAAGGAAAGAAAAATGGCCAGCACAAATGCACTGGCCGAATGTTGACTATCTCGAAAGTGTGATTTTAAACCACGAGGTCAACCATGAAAGTTTTTGTCGCTAGTGAATTATCCGTTGGCTTGCTCTTTTTTAAGCTTTGATTCCTTTTTGAGTTTTGACACCACAGAAAAAGCTTCAAGCATAACAAGCACAGACACAATAAGTACTACTGCGTCTAAGAATACCAATAGATAGTTACCTTCAACGTAGTATTCTTTAAGTTTAATAAGCCCAGCAAAGAAGGCCATAATCAGTACAAACACCATTGGAATCAGCGTATATTTCGCTGGTCGACCTAATTTAATCAGCATAACCGAGATTACTAACAGGGTTAAACTGGCTAGTATCTGGTTAGTAGAACCGAATAACGGCCAAATAATCATACCGCCACTGCCTGACGCACCACCTGCACCGAAGGCCAGCAATAAACAACATCCAACAGCTACAAGCGTTGCAACCACGCCGTTCTTAAGTGCACCAATTGAATAGATATCGCCCCATTCTTGGATTATGTAGCGCTGCAGACGCACGCCCGAATCCATGGTGGTGCCAGCAAATAGAACAACCATTACCGCAAGGATCGTTGACGAGAAATCTACCGGCAACCCCCAACCCTGCTGAATTAGGTTCGCACCACCAGTGATAAATGCACCCACGCTACCCGCACCCAAGTGGCTGTATACTTCGTGCCATTCTTCTGGAGAAGCTGCAAACGCAACGCCGCTTACAGCGACAATGGTAATAAGTGCTAGTGAACCTTCACCGACCGCGCCTAGGTAACCAACAAAGCGTGCATCGGTCTCTTTGTCTAGCTGCTTAGAGCTGGTACCTGAAGACACAATACCGTGGAAACCAGAAACAGCGCCACACGCAATAGTAACGAACAACAGCGGGATAAGACTTGGAGAATCGACCGCGGTTTGAGCGTTAAACGCTGGCGCCGTGATATCGGGCATAGCAAAGAACACAGCACCATAAAGCAGGAACAAGCCAACTAGTAACTGCATACCGTTAATGAAATCACGAGGCTGTAACAGCATCCAAACTGGTAACAGCGATGCAATAGCGGCGTAAATAAATAAGATAATGATCCAGTTTGCTTTATCTGCTAAACCAAACATGGTTTCCGGTAGACTTAGTGGGATATAACTGCCCGCATACACCGATGCATAAAGCACAATAATCCCCACAATACACAAGGGTATGAGGCTGAAATTACGTTTAAGCAATTGACCTATGACTAATGCAACTGCGATTGCCATCCAAGCTGGGAATACCGCATTGGGTTGGGAGACAAAAGAGTTCGCGATAACCACGCCAAATACCGCATTAACCATTAAGAGTACTAGGAAGATCACTATCATAAATAGTGAACGAGAGCGTTTTCCGATGACGGTCTCAGACAGCGCGCCCATTGATTTGCCTTTGTGGCGTGCGCTGGCCCATAAGGCGCCCATATCGTGCACACCGGCAAATAATATCGTACCGAACACAACCCAAAGTACCGCAGGAACCCATCCCCAGTAGACAGCAATAGCTGGACCTACGATGGGTGCTGCCCCCGCCACGGAAGTGAAATGGTGCCCCCACAATACAACTTTATTGGTGGGAACATAGTCCACCCCATCTTTCATTGTATGGGCTGGTGTTACAAAACTATCATCCAACTTAAATATACGGCTCGCAATAAACTTCGAATATACGAACCAACCGAGCAACATTCCGATGATGCCCAGTATAACAATGGCAATAGACTGCATACTGTCGTCCTAATTTGTTTTATCGACAGGCCCTAGGGCCTATTGTTCTTTGATGTACGAATTTTGGTTTAAACGTACAACAAAGGTCAGCAGCCCCTAGCCTGTTGATTTTCTTATTTTCAGTTCAAACATTACACCAATTATCGGTGGCGAAAGGTCATACCTGAATAAGAAAACACCTATTTAAGGTATGCCCAACGTACTGTTGCGCATATTTAAACATGCGACAAGGCAAGGGCCTGACACATTAGACTAAAGTCTAACTCAAAGTTTGGGATTTAGCTGTAAGGCTTTTGAGGTTTATTAGCGATGATTAAGCGGTGAAACAGGAAAGCGTAAAACAGACATTAGTTGCCTGCTGTTCTCCACATTAGTATAGGTCGCGGTGATAACGTCCTTCGTCAGCTAATGCATTGTAGGCTTGCGCTTCAAGTATGGACTGCAAAGCCATGTCAACGCCTTGGCCCATTCCCTCAAAATGCCCACATACGTATACTTGTCCGGTATCGCCTAAGAAGGATTTGACCTCATCTCGCTGCTCAACAAGACGCTGTTGAACATAACCACCACCTTTCTGTCGGGAGAAAATAACTGACTTTTTAAAAATACAGTCACTATTCTGGAAAGGCGATAGCGTTTTATCAAGCACATCATCTTGCATGGGATGACGTTCGCCAAAAAATATCCAAACTGGCCCAGCGTTCTCAAGCAATGCGCGTTTTGCAAGCTGAGCTCGTACCCCCGCAATGCCGCTACCCGCAGCAATTAATAACAATGGGCACTGAGTATTAGTAATAATTGCGCTGGTATTTTTTCGAATGTAGGCCTGTACTGGCTGAGATACAGGTAAAGAACGGGTAAGTAATCCAGAACCTAGCCCAAGTTGGCCGTTGTCTTTAACCAGCTGTCGAACTACAAGCTTTACGTCGTGTTCTTGTGGTACCGACGCAATGGTGTAGCTTCGGCTTACAATCGGTGACTGCCCTTGCTGAGGAATAAGGACTTCCAACACGTCTCCCGCTTCCCATTGTTCATGTAATTCTTGTGTATGATTAGAATGGTCAACGTTCAAAGACAAGCCGAACAGGCCTGGCGACGCTGAGTTCGAAGGTTTGCTCTCAGACTGGTTAGAGGGTTCGTTTGAAATCTCGCCAGAAGCTAGACTTATTTCATTTAATTGAACCCGATTTTTCAGTGTGAAAGCATGGGTGGGGTGCTGTTCATCCTGTGGCAACGAACCAAGCAAAGACAAATGCTCACCTTTCCCTGAATCTAATGTCGTTAGCGGAGAAAGCGCACGTGCGCCTAGTGCACTGATATTATCAAACAACGTGACTGCGAATTGGCAAAACGCGGCGTATTGCTTATCGCCTAACCCCACCACTTCAAAAGACAGGTGGGACAGGTAATCAGATTGATTCGACGACGCTTTTTTTAGCGCTTTACTAAAGGTTCTACCCGCATCAGGGGGTTCGCCTTCACCGTAGGTACTCACAACAAAAATGACTTTCGACACACTACTTAACGTGTTGAGTTTCAAAGATGCCATGGACACTACCGACGTTTGCTCTTGCTGTGATAGCGCCGCGGCCTTTGCGCGGGCAATTTTTTCGGCCGTACCGGTTTGGCTTGCGTATACGACAAGGGTCTCCTCGCCTGATACTGCATAGTTGTTTTTCTTTCGATGTTTAAAAAATAACACCGCTACCCACAGCATATACAGGCCAATGCTTACTATTGCTATGAGTAGACGGTGTGTTTCTGTCATGTGCTTAACTTTTATGCCGTTGTATTGAAATGGCTAGAGACATAAGAGGCTGTTGCTCTGTGAGTATTCAAAGAACGTTTACAGCCCCTAGCTGCGCAATAACGTGCGGTTATTACAGCGGAAGTACTTCAAATGTGCCTGAGTAGCTACCGTTACGAGACGTTGCAGGCTTTTGCGCTTTATCGTCTTCATAGCCAATTTCTACAAAGTACATACCGGCTTGCGGCCATGTAATTTCAATCTGACCATTTTTGTCAGACGTGACTTTAATCGTTTCCTGATCATTTCTGTAGCGCATACCACCGCGCACAACTTCCACCTCGGCGCCAACCGCAGGCTCACCGTCAATAAGTAACTTGAACGTTGCCGTTTCGGTGGCGAACAAATCATTAGGGTGAGTCACTGGCACTAGCTCCAAACCCACGTTATCAGGCGTGAACACCTTGTTCGATGGCGCACCAAGAGTAACAAACGTTTCTACGCGGCGAGAGCTTTGCATTACGCGAAGATCTTTTGCTTTCTTAGGCACGGCTGTTGCGAACTCTTCCGGCTTATATTCTTCACCACGGCCGGGCCACATCTTGCGCTTGCCTTCTTCATCTCGCCAAAATGCGCGAATACCATTGCTGGCAGACGTCAGTTTGTATGTACCTTCTTTGTTTAATTTCAAATCAAACGTGGTTCGGTACTTACCGCGTGCCATATTTTCTACGTCTACGGCTTCACCTTCTGGTGATTGAACCACTAAGTTACTGGCGTTCATTGCGAAGTGGTCAGGGTGAAAAATAGTATTTGAAATAGCAGCATCAAACGTCACGTACGCTTCTTCACCTGATAGTACGGTAGAGCTTGGAAGTAACCACGCGCGATGCGCACTGGCTGAAAATGACACGGCAAGTGTTGCTGCTAGCGCAATGGCTGAAGCTTTTACTGATAGTTTTTTCATAATGTCCTCTTATTGGATCTCTACTGAGTGAGCGTTGAATTAGCGCCTCAGCAGATTAGTCTTCCAGACGCAGTACTACACGCCCAAGTTCTGAATTTCCTTTCACCTCTACCGGTAGTGACGCAGCAGATAACGGTAATGAAAATGGCAGAGACAGTACTTCTCTTCCGCCTACTTCTCGTGATGCCTCAACGCGAAGCGTGTAATCGCCCTCTGGCAGTTCTGCTAACGCTTTATTTAGCTGCGAATCAAGGCTGTAATCGCCTGGGCCTTTTGTTGCACTGGTAAGTCCGTCATAAGGCAAATCAAGGCTTCGTCCACCACGACGCCACCATTGGCGCAAGTCTTTAAGCCACTCTTTCCCTTTGTCTTCACGCATTTCAACGTCGTACCATACGGCGACTTGAGTAGCCTTGCGTTTACTGTCTTCAATCCACACGGCAAGATAAGGTTTGTGATATTCAGCCACATCAAGTTGCGGTAAGGCCACGTCAAGTTTGGCTTGGCTTGCAGCGTGAATAGCGCCAGAGGCAAATGTCATACTTAATAAAGTCGATGCGATAACTGCGCCTTTTCGCATTTTCATGTAAACACTCCTTAAAATTGTGTAGGTAAGTGCCACTAGCGTCGCGCTAGTGCACAAACAGTAAAATAATGACAAACGGGATGAGCACACCGAGCGTAGTAATGGGCCAAGTAGACGCGCGCGTTTTCGAGTGACGCATTAATAGTTGCAGCCCTGTTACGCTAAAAACAATGCAGGCAACAGCGAAGATATCGATAAACCAGCGCCAGGCATTTCCCGTGTTCCGCCCTTTATGCAGGTCATTGAAATAAGATATCCATCCTCTATCAACGTTTTCATAAGTCACTGTGCCAAGTTCAGCATCTACTGCTATCCAACTGTCAGCACCGGGTCCAGGCCAAGCGGCATAAAATTCAATACCATCCCACTCTCCCGTCACCGATGAAGGTAGTGAAATACCCTCTTGCGACTGCATAAACGCGACGAGTTCGCTTGGAATGGCTATGTCACCGGTGTCCAGAGAAACCAATTGTTCGACAACCAACGGTGGTAGGCTTGATTCAGCTGACGTTACAGTTCTGTTCGCTGGAATGTCTGCAGCGTGATTTAGCGTAATCCCCGTTAGGGCAAATAACATCATCCCGACCAGACAGACTGCGCCACTAATCCAGTGCCATTGGCGGATGCCGCCTAAAGAAAAACTCATAATTTCGTTGCTAACTCTCTGTACTACTCGGTGATATTGATTAATTCAACGGGCTAGATAATACAGATATTTCCACCCTTTTCAATGTAAATGAGATTTATTCTCATTATTGTATTTTTTGCTCAACAACCTTTAAGTATTGCTTCACTTTTCGCGTAAACGAGGCCCCCAAAAAGCGACAAGCAATAGGTAATTACACACCACGGTGTAAAGGGTAGGTAAATAGGTAAACGTTGCTGAAACCATCACGCTTGCAAGCTGTAAAAGCCCTATCCATACCACCACGCCAATTTCGGTCTTCCACACGTCTATGCAGTTCATGAGGCTTATTGCCATAAGAAAATACGCTAAACTATGAAGTACAATTAAAAGTAGTGGTGAAGGTGTGCTGGTTAGTCGAGTGATACCGGCATGCTTCTTGTTGCCAAGCGAGAGTAGTAAGAAACTCAAATAAGTAAGCACAAATGCGAACACCACATCCAGAATGATACTCATATTAATGCCTCGCTGTTGTCACCTTGCGGCTTATTTTGGCGAGCTGTGTCTTTTCGCTTTGGTGAAAGTGCGCTGTTTACCCGTTTTGCTTTCACGGCTTTGGCTTTTGTGACGTGGTAAGCAGCATAGCCAAGTACTGCCGCAAGTGTTATGCACATAAGGTCAAAACCCACTCTCAGGCTATCACCATTTGCAACCGCGAAATCTAAGCCTGTTGCTGAGGTGAGGTGGTCAAGCAAAGGGACAAGCGCAAACAACACTGCTGCAAAGCCAAGTTGAACTACCCACCCTTTTTTGTCTCGCCAAATAAACCCTGCAACCACACACACCAGCCATATTGCGAAAAACACCTTAATTTCCCATAAGCTTCGAGACGTTAGATCAGCAGGAATTAGTCTATTTACCCAAAAGTAGCCGCCGGTCGCACACATTAACCCTGCAATGCTGCCTATATTGCTGCCTCTGACCAATTCAAAACCAAATTCTCCAAGCTGTTGCTTTGCCCGTTTCACTACCCACAAAACAGAGCCCGTTCCCACCATAATGGTACCCAGAATACCGGCAAAAAATAGTAACCAGCGAGTAAGGGTATCGGCGAAGCGCGCTTGATGTAGCATATCCAAATAGTTATACGTCGCCTGGCTGGCGTTAGCGGCTACTGAGGCTGGGCGCTCGTTAATGACTTCGCCTTGTGCGTTAAATACCAGCGCACTACTTCCTCCACGCCCCGCACTTAACTGCGTTCTGTTGTTCCCACTTAGCGTAAACTGAGCGTTAGCTTTACCCGGGTGAGTAATAGATAGGCTTTCAACCGGCACCTGCCATGTGCGCTCAGCGTGAGCAATCATCGAAGAGATGGGTAAGGCCAATAAGGCATTAATGTCTGGTGAAGCTAGATTTTGCTGCTGCGCATTCTGGCGTACTTCTGTACCTTGAGGACGGTGCCGCACGCGCTCCTCGCTGTTAAAAGGCAATAGCGTGGCGCCTAATAGAATCAAACCAGAAAAGGTGATCATGATATGAAATGGTAGTGCTAATACCGCACTTATGGCGTGCCCATCTATCCAGCTCAGCAGCTTCTTCTTTGGCCTGAACATAAAGAAATCGGCAAAGATTTTTCTGTGCATGATGACGCCGCTGATAATAGCAACAAACATCATCATACTGACTACGCCTACTATCCAGCGTCCAATGGTTCTGTCTATGCCGTATAACTCGAAATGAAAACGATAAAGGAAGTTGCCACCGGCCGTTTCCCTTACTTTTATCTCTTCACCCGTGGACGGGTTCAACATGACCCGTGGACCTCGACGACGCTCGTTACCTGCATTAGCGTCGCGCCACGACAAGTCGAGTGTATTCGAGCGCGCATCTGGTAGTGAGAGTTGCCATTCACTTGCATTGGGCGCATTGATCGCAAGATAACGTAAACCGTGCTCTAGCGCCTTTTCGCTGGGTACTGCGGCGTGTTGTTCTGGCTGCATCCAATAGGTTATTTCGGTTCTAAAAAACGACAGCGTACCGGTAAAAAAAATCGCAAAGAGTAACCAACCAACAAGTATCGAGCTCCAAGTATGAAGCCACGTCATAGACTTTCTGACATTCCCTTTCATGTTAAAGCCCTGTACTGATTGAATAAAGACATAAGGCTAACGCAGAGAGCGCTGTCATTATGATGGACGCCTTTTTCGTCGTATCAAAGATGAACGTAAAAAGGATGAAGGTGCAGTAAACACAAAAGAACAGCATTCTTACCAGCACTTCGTGCTCTCGTCCGTCAGCCCCTATAAAATTGGCGATAGCACTGCTTAGCCACGCTGAAAAAGCGTAGCCCAGTGCCACAGCGATCAGCGTTCTAAGTGCGACATCCAATCGTTCACGATTTATGGCGACGCGGTTCACCGTTTGGCTTTTCATATTGTGTTCTTCACTAGGTTTTCTAGTGACTGGATGTCGCCAAGTAAATCAGAACGGGATGGGTACGATTTATAGACTTGTCGTAAAAGCGTAAGTGCATCTTGGTACTGACGCTGATCTATGGCAATTTGCGCACGCCCGAGCATGGCGCGCTGTTTAACGTCGGCGAGTGACTCAGCTCGTAGATAGGTCATTTTGGCACGTTCGACGTTGTTCTGTTGACGATAAAGTGAAGCAAGAGACAACAGCGCCTCACCATTGTCAGGGGCGTCAGCAATGGCTTTGGTTAACAGGGAAATTGCCGTTTTGCTCTGCCCTTTGCCCATAGCCAACTGAGCTTTAAGTACATTAAGCGTAGCTGCTTGAAAGGTCGTGAGCTTTTTCACATTGTTGTCGGCAGCTTGCGTTAATTTACCTAAATCAGACCACTGCTCATTAGCCGCTAAGTAAGCCGCTATTTTGGAGTAAGCGTCGAAGCCTTCCCCATCCTTGTCGGTAATGAAAGTCTTCGCATGGGTAGCCAGTATGTCTGCTGCGCGCCGCGGACTGCCGTCAGAAACGTGCAATTTGGCCACTGAAATCAAGTTCGACAGCGAGCGGTCACCTAAAGAAAGGGCAGTCTCTAAGCTGCTCAGCGCCTTTACCATGTCACCCTGCTTTAACGCTATTTGTCCCCGTTGGAGCCAAAGCTGCTGATTACTTTCATCATCTACCAACATTTCGCTTAGCAAGCTTTCCGCCTGTGCAAGTGCATTACTTTCAATAAGCGCGAACAATAAAGCTTGATACCATTGCTTGTTTTCAGGTTCGAGCATCAACGCATTTTGATAAGCACCAATAGCGGTGACAGGTTTGCCAAGCTGAACATTGGTATAGGCTAGCTGCCCAAAAAGTTGGGCATCTTGAATACCTAGCTCTACGCTTTTAGTTAAATGAGTGCGTGCTTTCGCCAATTTATCTGTCATTAAATACGCCATGCTCAAACTTCTGTGCGCCGATGGAAGGTTTGGCATAGCGTCTATAACGTCCAACAGCACTTTTTCGGCAAGTGCGTAGTTTTTCTCATTCAATAGCACTTGTCCGTAAAGCTCGCGCAAGCGTGGACTAAATTGAGAAATATCCTGGGTTGCAAATGCGCTGGCAACGTTTGAATAATTGCCTGCTTGCAAGTCGGCCTGAATGCGCCCGATAAACTCACCTTCTTCACGGGATATACGTTCACGATGATCATCTCTATGGTGCTGACGCATGACAAACTGCCAATCGGGCTCTTCCAATTCCACCGTTATTTTCGCACTTACTGGCTTAACAAAAGCCAGCGCGCTCACTACACAGCTGAGGACAGTTACGGCTGTAATCTTGTTTAACATTGTCTCAATCAACCTCTAAATTCTTTAGCTTCTATTTCGCTTTATTACGCTAAACCAGGCCTTTAATAGGCTTCTATTAGGCCTCTATAACTACGGGCCAAATAAAACGCGCCTTCACCGCTTCATCTTCTTTGTAGGGCGATGTAAATTTGCTAGCTTTAACAAAACGCATTATTTCTTTATTGAGCTCGTGATGCGGGTTCTCGACAATATCCATCAGCTTTACGTTGCCGTGTTCGTCAATAATGACGTCGAGCTTTACAATCACCCGCTTGATGCCTTGCTTTTTAAGTCGTTTGGGGAAACGTATTTTGACCGGAGTCAGCAAGGTAGGCTTTGAATCCAGTTCGCTTAGCCCAAAGGCGTCCAATTCAATATCAGGCATATCCCATTGGGTTTGGGTCACTTTGACATTTGGCATGTCGGGCTTTGGCACTTGAATATCTGGCTCAACACTTAAATCCGCCATGGTCATGGCTGCGCCACTGCCCTCTACCTGCATAACAAGTTCAGTCTCTTCCACTACATTTTGCGTTTTAGGGGGCGGCGGTGGTGGAGGCGTTACCGCAATGTCTAACTTGCGCACAACCATAGTGTCGGGCTGCAGATTAGACAAAAAGTGCCCTAGCCACATAACGCCAAGCGCACTAACGAGCACCGCACCGCTAAGTAGAGAAGGTTGAAGATTGTATTTCATTGAATTTTGCCTCGTTCGCTATGGCTTCAAAGTGGCGATATTTACCGTGTCGGCACCCGCCAGTTTGGCTTCATCTATGACTTCTACCAGTAATTCAGAGCGAACGGCTTTATCTACCTGAATGACTACTGGGCGTTGTTCTTTCATCAACAATTGCTCAACGGTAGAGCGCACACCGCTCACACCGATATTGGCACTGTCATACACCACTTCACCGGTTCGGGTAATTGCCAGCATAATGGCCATTTGATCGAGCTTTTGTGCTGATATTGCCTGTGGTTTATCTACCTCTACCCCAGTCTCTTTTACAAACACTGTTGAAACAATAAAGAAAATTAAAAGTATAAAAACCACGTCTAGTAGCGGAGACATATCAATGCCTTGCGCTTGCTGGTTTTCAAGGCGTCGCTGTAATCGACTTGCCATGTTTACGCCTCCCTTGCTACGGCGCGCTTTACCGCACCATTAACAAACATCAACAAAAGCCAGCCAGGAATAGCCAAGGTTAAGCCAAGCTGAGTGGTAAAAAGTGCATCGGCAATGCCACCAGTGACGACTTGACTATCGACACCTAACGACATCATTCCGGTGAAACTCACTTGTAGGCCTGCAATTGTTCCTAGCAGGCCCATCAAGGGAAGAGCACTAACCAGTACGGCGGGTACCATTTCTCGCTTTGTAAGCTCTTTCTCTCCATCACGCACTTGGGCTATCTCTTTGCGTGTAGTAAACAACACAAAGATTTGCTGGTAAGCAAACCATGCCACCAGCAGCATTAACCAACACAATGCATTCCCCGCTAGCTGTTCAATCATTAGCTTGCGCTCGCTTGCTTTTGACCATCACTCTTTTGGTCGCTTTTCTCAGCAACGTCAGGCTCGTCATTGCTAAGTACAAGCGCGAAACTTTCGAGCTCTTCGTAGTAATGTCGCGCTTTGCGAGAGAGTACGGCATTTAGAATTAATGCCGGTATGGCCACAACTAAGCCTAACTCTGTCGTAACCAAGGCTTTAGCGATCCCGCCAGAAATAACTTCGGGGTCGCTTGAGCCAAATGCCGTCATCATTCTAAAGGTTTCAATCATGCCGCTTACCGTACCTAGAAGACCTAGCAAGGGTGCAACGGCAGCAGTTACAGCAATGGTACCGTTGTATTTTTCTAGCTTGATTTTGTCTTGCTGGAGTGCAGAAAACAGTTCATCGTCGCGTTCAGTTGGCGTGCTTGCACGCTTAGTTATGTCATACAGCTCGCGCTGCATGCCATCAAAGAAGCCCACACCTGAACTGCCCACCATGTTCACCAGAGCTTTGCCTGATGCTACTTGCTTAACCTTCGGCAAGCGCCATAGCTGAATAACTTTAAACAGTGCGATAAGCGTAGCGAGAAGGGCAAACAAAACGATAGGGATCACCCACACTCCGCCTTTCACAACATGTTCAATTACCCCTTCTGACGCTTGCTCGCGCGTTGCTGCGCGGCCAAGGGTAGGATCTATTTTAATGCTGCCATTGCCGCTGCTTGCCAAGCTTGCAAGGCTTTCGGTATCCGTATCTGAAAAAGTGGACGTAGAGGTAAACAGGTCTTGCTTACGCTCTGCCGTACCCGCAACGTTTTGTGCTTGCGCCAGATACCACGTCACCGGGCCAAGGGTAAGCACTTTTGCTTGGGTCACTTCGCCATTCGCCAGTACAACCTTTCCTGCGCTGAAACTAGGGGTTTGTTGATTGGCAAACTCTTTCGCTTTTTCACCCAGTTTCTGGACTTTGTCAGACAAGCTCATTTCGCTTAATGACAGACTGTCTACACCAGTTTGAAGCAGGAAACGGCTCAACAAATTTTGTTGGAACTCTTGTTGCTCGCTCCAGCTCGATAGGCGATTTTCTAACTGTGAAAGACTAAGGGTTCTTTCGTCCATTTTACGGCGGGCTACCGTGGTTTCATTGCGTAGTTTCATTACCTGCTGTTCAAGCGCACGCAATTCATTAGCCAGCGCTACCCGCTCTTTACTAATTTTGCTTTCGGTGCGATCCAGACGCGCTTTCGCCTCTTTAATATTGGCCAGCATGCTATCTTCAGGCGCTGCCACTGCCGGTACACAAACCACAGCAGCACACAAAGCAACACATGCTGCGATGAGAGAGGATCTCAACATTGGATTAAATGCTGTGAGAACGTGAGATAAGCATTTCATTCGCTTTCTCCTTTAGCCAGCGTAAGTGGTAAAGAAACAAAATCAGGTTCATGCTTTTTCTCAAAAATAGCGACGGCAAGCGCTACCGATTCGCTATCGACATTGTCACTAAATTGCCACTGCCACTCGCCATTTTTAACGTGACCGACCCCCTGATATTGACCATCGGCGTTGGTAAACCACGCATAGCTGCTGCCAACAAAGAACTGCTTAACTAATACATCTTTGTCATCGGGAGCACGCATTACGGTTTCGTTAACCAGAAGTTTGCTATTGAATTGCGCAAGGGATGAAAGTTTTGCAAGGGTGACCTGAAGCTTATTTGACGTGTCGGCGTCAGCCGCTAATTCGGCTTGCTCTTTATCCCACGTCTGGCGAATAATTTCAGGCAGCGACGAGTAAAGGCTGTCTACTTGACCTATTACTCCAGTCAATGCACGCTCTACCCCACCCTGTTGTGCTTCAAGCTCACTTTGCTCAGAAAGCAGTGCTTCTCGCTGGGCTTCTACGTCGGTGGTTGCAGCCTTACTTTCGTCAATCATACTCTGCAGCTGAGTACGTTCAGCTTTAAGCAGTTGAATACGCTGACGCAATGCAGGCTCTGATTCACGCCACTCGTTTTCTAGCTTTTGCGTCTGGCGCTCAATGCTAATCCACTTTTCAGTGAGCCCGTCGATATCGCTGGCTTTTGTTGCTGCCATCACAATACCTGATGAGGCCACGGCAAGTGATACCAGTAAAAAAGAAAGCGCTGCACTTCTTTTAACTTTCATTCAAATCCCTTACATCTCTTAGCTGAATTAATGAGATTGCCGGCACGTCGATATCGCTATCGAGGCCGGCATTTTTAATGTCTTGTTACTGCTTGCTAAGTATTAGAACTGGTAAGTAGCAGACAACAAGAAGCTTCTTTCTGGTTCATTGAAAGTATTCGCCCCTGCGTTAGATGCTTGTGTACCTTCACGCTTAACGCTTTCGTTAAACAAGTTCTTAACCGACACGTTGAAGCTTAAGTTTTCGTCGAACGCGTAAACGGCGTTAATGTTGGTGATGGTATAGGCTTCGCGATCATCAGCTTCGATAACGGCGCCCGAATTAACGCTGGCCGTAGGGCTTTCTGTCTCACCATAGTGTTGAGCGCTAAGCACAAGCTCAAGTGCATCGGTGGCTTGCCAGCTTATTAGCGAGTTCACTGTGTAGTCAGGAACGATAGATAATGGCTGGCCAGTAGATTTATCTTCTGACTCAAGCATCACGGTAAAGTTGGTCGACCACTCAATAGTGCTGGTTACAGGGAACAACAAGTTACCTTCAAGGCCAGAAATAACCGCTTCAGGAACGTTAAACCACTGGAATACCTGAACGTTGGCCTCGCCACCTTCTTCGCCAGGTAACACATACTCTGGCGGTACATTACCGGTGCCAATTTTGTCTTTATAGTCGTTGTGGAAGTAAGTAATACCCGCGTTCAAGCCCTCTTCGTTGGTGTAGTTAACACCAATTTCTTTGTTTACTGAGGTTTCGTGCTCTAGGTCAGGGTTTCCTAGAATGTGACACCCGCCACCTAGGTTAGAGAAGTCAACTGGGCAACCATTACCTCGGGTGTAGTACACGTAGTTAGGGTTTAATTGATAGAGATTTGGTGCTTTAAAAGCACGGCTAATACCACCTTGAACCACAATATTAGGCGATGCCTGCCATGATGCATTCAAGCTCGGGCTAAGGTTTGTACCCGCTTTGCTGTGATCATCAAAACGCAGTCCAGGCGTAAGCGTGATTGAATCCGTTAGCATGATGTTGTCTTCAACATACACACCTACAAGCGTGGCGTCGGTTTCAGATGGACGATTTTCTGGGTCAGTCTCTACACCAGGAATAGTGCCGTCATCAACCACATTCAGAGAAAGCTGATTGCTAACTGAATCGTCTAGGGTCTCTTTGCGGTATTCCGCACCAAACGTTGCGGTTTGATTGAAGCCGCCTAACGTTAAAGGCACATTCCACTCGGTCTTTGCCGTAATGTTCTCTAATTTGATGGTGGTCATCTCAAGGCTATTAATGCGACCTTCACCACCACCTGCAGAGCCTTCACCTAAACGGCTGTTAGACGTGCTTTCGTATTGGATATAGCTAAATGAATCGCCGAAGTCATACTCACCATTGTGTGTTACGCCGAACGTACGACGGTGCATTACTAGTGTTTCTTCACCAATTAGGCTCTGAGCATCAGTTTCTGCCAGGTCTTCAGCGTCTGGAATGATGACGTTGCCGTTTTCATCAACGGGGTAGCTAACGCCTTGAAATGCATTGTCACCGGCATAGCGGTTGCCTTGGCGGCTATAGGCTGCTTCAAAGTCCCAGCGATTAATTTCATCTTGGTCGAATCGAACAAGAGTACGCACGTCGATGTTTTCAACACCTTCACGTCCTGCACCTACCGCTTTTGCTGTACCACCGCGGCCCGTTGTTACGTCTGTTGCGTCTAAATTTACGCGTGGGTCGTCAGCGTCCTGTTCGTTGTAGTTAACAATAGTGCGGTGAGAGAAGCGCTCAGATAAAGGCGCACTTGTTACTAGGTTAAAACGACGGTTGTCGCCTTCGTATTTATTTGAAGAAAGCTCGGTCTGAGCGGTGATGGAGGTAGAAGCTTCATCAGGAGACTTAGTGATAATATTGATAACACCACCTGATGCGCCAGAGCCATAGCGAGCTGCTGCTGGACCACGAATAACTTCAATGCTTTCAATCGCTTCAGCTGGAACCCAGTTGCTGTCGCCCTGTGTGTTTCGCTCTCCTGAACGGCCCATTTTTACAGAGTTACGCGACAACACTGGCTTGCCGTCAATTAAAATAAGCGTATTTTCTGGACCCATTCCGCGAATGTCGATTTGACGTTTGTTGCCATACTGTCCTGAGCTTGAGTTACCTGTAAGGTTGATACCCGGCATGGTTCTTACAATTTCAGCGATATCGTTAGTGACAGGACGACGTTTGAAATCTTCTTCCGTAATGATAGACACGCCTTGGGCTTGCTTCAGCTCTTCAGACGCAGATTGCACAACGGTGGTGTCGAGCGTTTCTATCTCTTCGCTTTGCGCCAGCACACCCGCTGACAACATGGGAAACAGGGTTCCTAACAAAATAATGCGCTTACCATTTACAGGCATTTGATAATCCTTAATGTGTTGAGTGTTGGCCAGCCAGTGGCTCGCCATTTCAAAATGTTGTGTCTTGTTACGCGCGGCTTAACTTCATAAATGGCTCTAACGCCAAACATGAGCAAAGCACTAACTATTTGAGTTAGGGCAATTGGTGTGATTATTGTTATTCCAAGAAAGAATGCCCAAAAGTGAGACTATCCGTAGAAACTTGCATCCCCTGTCTGTCATAGGGAATTTTCATCGCTTTATTTCTCTTCTTATTTGCAAGAAGTGGCTAATCGTGCTCAAATCGCACTGCATCTTAATGACAATTATTATCATTTGCAATTTAATTAATATTGAAAGGCTTTTTACTTTCTTTACATAAAACTGACGAATATGCTTAAAACACCGCTAAATACAATTCCTAAAACCCTTGCAGCACTGTCTGATTACGAGAACCTGGCTCGGGAGCGACTAACCCCACAATCGTGGGCATATATTGCCGGTGGCTCTGCAGATGAATTGTCGATGCGAAGAAATCGAGAAAAACTAGACGACCTGTGTTTACTTCCCCGCGCTTTGAAAGATGTCAAACTGGGGGGAACTAAAACCACCTTGTTAGGGCAGCAGTTTGATCACCCTATAATTTCAGGGCCTGTTGCTTATCAAGCGTTAGCGCATCCCGATGGTGAGATTGCTACGGCGATGGCAACACAAGCTCAAGGCGGCTTATGGGTGATGAGCACGTTAGCCAGTTGCTCCTTTGAAGATATTTCTAGTCAGGTGGAAAGCCCCCGCTGGTTTCAACTCTATGTTCAACCTACCCGTTCACAAACTCTAGAACTCATACAAAAAGCAGAACATTTTCAGTTTTCAGCATTGGTAATCACCATCGATGCGCCAATTAACGGCTTGCGAAACCGTGAGCAGAGAGCTGAATTTTCGCTCCCTCCAAATGTGCGCGCGGTCAATATAGATACGCCTCCTCCCTTAGTGCACCCCGGAGAAGGCAAGAGCGTGGTATTTCAAGGGCTTATGGCACAGGCTCCTACATGGGACGATATTGCTTTTATCCAGCAACACACGTCATTGCCCATTGTGTTGAAAGGTATTCTTAATCCACTGGACGCTCAAAAAGCAGCGGAACTTGGCGTAGCGGGTATTGTAGTGTCGAATCACGGCGGCCGTGCTTTGGACAGCGTGCCTTCACCGGTAGAAATGCTTCCTATTATTCGCCAAACGGTTGGTGATGAAATGATGGTACTGGCCGACAGCGGTGTGCGCAGAGGCGCTGATGTGGTAAAGCTCATGGCACTGGGTGCTAACGCCGTGCTTATTGGTCGGCCTCTGATGTACGGATTGGCCACGGCGGGGGCATTAGGTGTTGCTCACACTATTCGATTGTTGAGAGACGAGCTTGAAATGACAATGGCGCTTTGCGGCGTAGGCTCCATAGAAGAAATAAATAAGCACTGTTTATGGCCCACAGATTAGATAATTTCTTAGAAAATTTCACCGCGCAAACACGCATTACTTGCAGGTCTTTAAGCTTAGGTTTCACTCCACTGTCTTAACAGATTGTGATACACACCCGAAAGCCTGACAATTTCAGCGTTATTAGGCGTCTCGGCGCTAAGTGCCTGAATACTCATATCTAAGTCGTACAGAATACGGCGTTGTTCAGCACTTCTTACTAAACTTTGCATCCAAAAAAAGGACGCGAGCCGACGGCCTTTTGTAACTGGCGTCACTCTATGTAAGCTGGTCGAGGGATACATCACCATATCGCCCGCAGCGAACTTTACACGTTGTTCTCCATAGGTATCTTGGATTACGAGTTCTCCCCCTTCATATTCTTCGGGCTCACTGAGAAAAACCGTCATTGAGATATCTGTACGAACCTTTACAGCGGTTCCTGCCACTCGCCTAATGGTATTGTCGATATGATCGCCAAACTCTCCTTCACTCTGATAGCAGTTGAACATGGGAGGGTATATCTTGTTTGGTAATCCTGCTGCAAGAATATGCTGCGACTGACCCATCAAGCTCAAAATGAAATCTCCGAGCTGACGTGCCGTGGGAGAATCTTCAGGCAACTGCAGGTTTTTCTTGGCATGTAACGCTAAATGCCCCGCTGTTACAGCGCCATCAACCCAATCGGCTTTCTCAAGAAGCGACACCGCATCGGTGACTTCTTGTTTGGTAAGGAAGTTCTCAATTCTAACCAGCATGATGTTCCCATTGTGGCAAAGCGAGTAAAATATAAAAAACCAGCCAGAGGTCTTTTTACCTAAGGCTGGTTTTATAATAACGAATACTCAATTAGAAAGTATAGTTAGCAAAGACAGCTACACTTCGAGGGTTCCCTGGACGGAAGTGCCCTTTAGCGCTGTAATCTACCACGTACTCTTCATCTGTTAAGTTATCAACGTTTAACTGAAGCTTTAGATCCTCTGTCACTTGATAAGATGCCATTAGGAAAAGCGTAGTGTAAGAATCGACCGTGAAATAAGCCGTATTTCTGCGCCAGTAGGTTTCACCAGAGTTGTAATAGATACCACCGCCCACATTCAGTTTGTTATGCATTGCAGCATAGTTAACCCAAATGTTAGCCGTATCATCTGGCGACGCTTGTAGACCGTTACCGATAGAATCCGCTGTCGTGTCCTGGGTAACTTCAGTATCTAAACTCGCATAGTTTGCAGAGATTGATAGTGAGTCCGTTAGCATACCTGTAACGCTGACTTCATAGCCTTTAGACTCTTGCTCACCCGCTAGCGAATACACTGTGACACCGTCTTCAATATTTTGTGAATCGACCACGTCTTTCGTAGTTTCAAACACAGCACCGCTAACAAGTAGCTGGTCGTTAAAGAACTGCCATTTCACACCAAGTTCAGTGGTTACCGCATTTTCAGGCCTTACCGCATTTTGTGCGGCGTTGGTTGATAGCGCTAACGCTACGCCGGGCGGCTGCTTAGAATTACTGTGACTTAGGTAAATATTACCGTTCTCTGTAGGCATATAGCTCACCGCTGCACCGTAGCTAAAGTAGCTGTCTTGAGCGTCGAGCCCATCGAAACAACCGCTACGTCGACCACACGCAGAACCGGAGATATCAAAATCGTCATAACGCGCGTTTATGTCTACTTGAAGATGCTCACCGACTTTGATGGTATCTAGAAGATATAAGGCTACCGTGCTCGCATCGCCCGAAGTGTCATTGCCGCTACGCGTTGTGCCACCTGTTACAAACACGTTGTTTTGCAAGTCGAAAGGGTTAATGGTGGGAGCTTCCAACACATTGCCTTGCCCATCGACATAGGTGTAATTTGCTGTCACACCAAAACTGGTACGCTCTTCTTCTGCTACTTCTGCACCCAGCACAACTCGATGCTTCAAAGCCCCAGATTCAAGTGAAAGAATTGCGTCTAGTTGTGATACAAATAAATCAGTCTCTTCGTCCAATGCTTGCAAGCGCTCAGCACTCAATAGGTTAGCTTCTTCACCTGAATTCCACCACGGACGACCAATTACTGACTCTTTTTCGTTGCTACCAAAACGGGTTTGGCTACGAAGCGTTACCACGTCGTTTACTTTGTGATTGATAACTAAGGTGTACATTTGTGTCGACACTTCTTCGAAGTCGCGGCCCGGCACACTGTAATATTCGTCCCATAAACCCGAATCTATCGGTCCTTCGGGCTGACCTGTAGCTTCTGCAGCCGCTGAAGTTAGGAAGGGAAGACCAAGCACCGGAACGTTATCCTGCTCCATCACAAATACATCAAGGTTTATGTCTGTTGCTTCATTCACTTTATAAAGTAATGAGCCCGCCACACCAGTGGTTTGGTATTCCTCAACGCCATTGTCAAAGAAGTCACCGCCATCGCTGTGTAACAGGTTTAAACGGCCCGCAACATTCTCAGAAAGCGTCTTATTGTAATCCAGTGTTACACGTGCGTTTTCGAAAGAGTCATAGCGACCTGACACTGCACCAAAATCTTCAAGTCGCGCACGTTTAGTTGCCAGGTTAACGCTACCACCACCGGTAGAGCGACCGTCTAACGAGCCGCTTCCGCCCTTGATAACTTCTACAGCTTCGTAGTTGAAAGTATCGCGGCTGTAACCGGCTATATCGCGAATACCGTCTACATAGATATTTGAGCGTGCATCAAAACCACGAATGGTGACCTTGTCGCTGGCAGACACGACACCGCCACCACCTTCACCACCACCAAACGTTGATACGCCTGCAACGTTTCGAAGCGCATCGTTTAAGTTGGTAATCCCCTGATCTTCAAGAAGGCGTTCTGAAATCACGTTGATCGAACGAGGGGTATTCGCGATGGGTTGCGTTAGCTTTACTGAAGAGGTTTCGTCAACTTTATAACCCGCTTCTTCGGTAGCTTGAACCTTAGTGGTTTCTAACTCTTGAACTGCGGTATTCTCTTGTTGAGCGAGTGCGGTTCCAAATGGTATTGCTGCGGTGACTGTCAGCGCTAGTGCGCTTTTTTTTGTATTCATTTTCTTCATGAAAAAGAAGTCCCTTTAGTGCTTTTAAGTGTGTGATTAAATGCCTAAATGTACCGAGTTGAATTTTGGCACCGAGTAAAATACAGAGAGATCAAACTAAATGCAAATTATTATTATTTGCATATGCTTTTACAAATTTACACTAAACTGACAGTCAGAACTGATAAAACACGGGTTGATTAAGAATAAGCACAAGCTCATATGGCTTTCTTTTTCATTGGCTAAAAGTGTTTTGTAACAGTATGGTTTTGTAGAATTGAGCTAGAGATGCTGTAAGAAAAATGCCCGTAATTCATCATAAGTCATATAAGACTCTAGAGTTTCATGGGCGATGAGGTATTCGGCATGAGACAGTCCTTCCACAATCTCAAGTTGACTCGTACCGTTGAAATCGCGAATTTTTCTATGCAGACGGACTGCATCGCTTAAAAATAGATCGCGTGTTCCTGCCACGATGAAAACAGGCGGAAACGAAGTAAAGTCACCATAAATAGGCGAAACACTAGGGTGTGATAAGTCGATAGTTCCAGCGTAAAGCGCTGCCGCAGATTGTAGTAGTCCTTCGTAGGTAACCAGCACACGATCAGCACCTTCATTAACTTGTCGACTATCCCCTGCCTGCGTTAAATCTACCCATGGTGTGCCTGTATAGATAGCACAAGGAAGGCTTATACTCTCGGCGGCCAGTGATTGTATAAGCGCAAGAACCAGCCCGGCGCCTGCGGATGTCCCTCCAACGAGTATGCGACGACTGTCAACGCTATCTAAAAGCGCTAGGTATACAGCTTTTAAATCACAAAGCGCGGCAGATGCTGGGGCATGTGGCGGCATAGCGTAATCTACACTCAATACGGTTATTCCTAACCGTGATGCAATCAATAACCCTTCTTCAATACTCGGTAAGCCACCAAAAAATACATAGGCGCCCCCATGCACGTCTATATAAACATGGTTTTCAAAATGCGGTGACACCTCTTTCGGTGTGAGCTTACGAACTGTTACGCCGGCTATTTCCAGTAATTCCACACTGACATCTAATTGTTTACGCATGTTCTTTATTTTTTTCTTTTGCTGCGCATTTCGTTGCTGCACGAGCTCCCGCCAACAAGCAGCATCTTGAGGTACCGTTGCCTTAACCTCTGCGATAGGTGTCGTCGGAAATTTTTCGATAGCATGCTTAAGAGCATCACTAACGGTCTGTGTTTTTGGTTCGTTAGGTTTTGACATTATTTGCAGTGTTAAAGTTAATAAGCAGCGAGTTGGTGCCAAGAATGTATGAATCCTACCAGCCTACACCGAATATGGAGTGCATAGCGTAACGTATTAACTCGCCCGAAGCTTCAACATATAGTTTATACCAGTCCGCACAGATAATTACTCACTCAGCAGAGTTAAAATGTTCGCGACCGCGGCGTGTTACCACAGGTATATTGGTTCTACATCAAGGTGACACAACAAAGAGTAATAAAATCTGTATTGAAGATCAGTCCTTACTTGGTTGTGCATCTGATATGATTGGAAATACTAGTCGAGCGCAGTGTGTTTTGGGGGCAGACAGGAAGAATTAAGCTGCATGTAGCCAATACACTCTAAGACATCTTGGTAGAATAGTTAATAAGGATATATACAATGAAAAGAATACCCCTTCGTAAATGGGCAATGGCGGCAAGTTTCGCTATTTCGGCAACAGCCTTTGCAGGAAATGTAGAGCACGACCAGACCTCAGTTTGGAAAGTGTCGAAAGGCGATGATGCGGTTTATGTAGGTGGTACAATACATATTCTGCCAATCTCTGAATTTCCATTGCCCGCTACGTTCACTGAAACCTATGAAAAAAGTGACACTTTAGTTTTTGAAGTAAAAATGCCTGCCCCAACGGATATTGAAGGTCAGCAAAAAATGATGGCTGGGCTAGCTTACAAAGACGGTAAGTCGCTTAAAGATGATGTATCAGAAGAGACCTATCAGGCTCTCAATGTATATTTAGCCAACTTTGGCGCAACAGCCGATCAGTTAGCGCAATTTAAGCCAGGCATGGTTGCATCAATGCTGGTAGCTATGGAAGCACAACGCTCTCAGTTAGCTGGACAAGGTGTAGATGCCTACTTCATGCAGTTAGCTGCTCGCGACGGAAAAGCCAGTGAATATCTGGAATCGTTAGATTTTCAAATCAGTATGCTTGCCAATATGGGAGCCGGTGAAGAAGACCGCCTCATTTCTGAAACTTTGGAAACGCTACCAGAGCTAAAAGACATGCTTAAAAGCACCATAAAAGCATGGAGAGAAGGGAATACTCAGAAAATCGATGAACTGGTGGTAGACACATTCAAACGTGAGTCTCCCGCTTCGTACGACGATGTTTTTACTAAGCGCAACCAAAACTGGCTACCTCAAATCGAAGCCATGTTTGGCGATGATGACCAAGAATTTGTCTTAGTCGGTGCTGGCCACCTAGTTGGCGATGACAGTGTTATCGCCTTATTAAAGGCGAAAGGCTACAAAGTCGAGCAAATGTAACCCCCCTTGTTGCTACCGACCTAAATATCAAAGCTAGGCATAGTCCTAGCTTTTTTATGCCTATTACAGAGGGAAATCGCTCTCTAAACCTGACACCGCAGGGATGCGGTATCGGAGCTCTTACATAAAAGCAAGGATGGGTTTACGGCGTGTTTCAGAGGGCACAACAATCACGAACTAAATCGCAGGCATAAAAAAAGCGCACCTAAGTGCGCTTTTTTTGGCTTGTGTTGCTAAGTCTAGATTAGTCTAGGATCTTAGATACAACACCAGCACCTACTGTACGACCACCTTCACGGATTGCGAAAC